>PPYF01524948.1_pt1 | contig 57090 bp, 52 predicted proteins | sample 1559871 | NCBI WGS metagenome assembly PPYF01 (sample SAMN08240021, study PRJNA423297) | Human gut metagenome, whole genome shotgun sequencing project.
ATATCTTCATAAGATTTGAGTTAAGAAAATAATATTGTGCTTTTTTAGGAGCATATTTCGGGCGGAAACATTAATTTTGTACCGTTTATGAAGGATATGAATATGCAAGAAACAGAATATATTAATGTGTATGGTGCCCGTGTGCACAATTTGAAAGATATTGATGCTGAAATTCCCCGTAACAGTTTGACAGTGATTACCGGATTGAGTGGTAGTGGTAAATCTTCCTTGGCTTTCGATACGATATTTGCCGAGGGACAGCGCCGCTATATCGAGACATTTTCGGCCTATGCCCGCAACTTTTTGGGGAATCTGGAACGTCCGGATGTCGATAAAATAACAGGGTTGAGTCCGGTTATCTCTATCGAACAGAAGACTACGAATAAAAATCCCCGTTCTACCGTGGGAACAACAACGGAAATATACGATTATCTTCGTCTGCTCTATGCCCGTGCAGGTATTGCTTATTCGTACCTGTCAGGAGAGGAGATGGTGAAATATACGGAAGAACAGATTCTGGATTTAATCCTGAAAGATTATAAAGGAAAGAAAATATACTTGCTCGCACCCTTGGTTCGCTCACGTAAGGGACATTACAAAGAACTCTTCGAACAGGTGCGAAAGAAAGGATATCTCTATGTACGGATAGACGGTGAACTGCGTGAAGTGACGCACGGTATGAAACTCGACCGTTACAAGAATCATGATATTGAGGTAGTCATTGATAAACTGATAGTAGCCGAGAAAGATGATAAACGCCTGAAACAGAGCGTGGCAACTGCTATGCGCCAAGGTGATGGTTTATTGATGATTCTTGATGCGCAGACAGAAAGTGTCCGTCATTACAGTAAACGCCTGATGTGTCCGGTTACCGGACTGTCTTATCGGGAACCGGCTCCTCATAACTTCTCATTCAACTCTCCGCAGGGAGCGTGCCCGAAATGTAAAGGATTAGGCGTGGTCAATCAGATTGATGTCGATAAAGTGATTCCCGACCGTGAACTTTCCATCTATGAAGGAGCGATAGCACCTTTGGGAAAATACAAGAATGCCATGATTTTCTGGCAGATCGGTGCTTTGCTGGAGAAGTATGAAGCCACTTTAAAAACTCCGGTGAAGGAATTGTCGGATGATGCGGTTGAAGAAATATTATATGGTTCGGATGACCGGATCAAGATCAAGAGTTCGCTGATAGGAACTTCTTCCGATTACTTTGTAACCTATGAAGGAGTCGTAAAATATATCCAGATGCTTCAGGAAAAAGATGCTTCTGCTACCGCGCAGAAGTGGGCGGAGCAGTTTGCCCGTACCACTGTTTGTCCGGAATGTAAAGGTGCCCGGTTGAATAAAGAAGCATTGCACTTCCGTATTCATGACAAGAATATCAATGACTTGGCCAATATGGACATCAATGAACTATATGACTGGTTGATGAACGTAGATCAATTTCTGTCCGATAAACAAAAGAAAATCGCAGCCGAGATTCTGAAAGAGATTCGTACGCGTTTGAAATTCTTGTTGGATGTAGGATTGGATTATCTGGCATTGAACCGTAGCTCGGTCAGCCTGTCCGGTGGTGAAAGTCAGCGTATTCGCCTGGCCACACAGATTGGCTCGCAATTGGTGAATGTGCTCTATATTCTGGATGAGCCGAGTATCGGGTTGCACCAGCGTGACAATCTGCGTTTGATCCGCTCGTTGAAAGAGCTTCGTGATATGGGAAACTCGGTTATCGTTGTTGAACACGATAAAGATATGATGCTGGCTGCCGATTATGTGATTGATATGGGGCCTAAAGCCGGTCGTCTGGGTGGGGAGGTAGTCTTCTCGGGAACTCCGTCAGAAATGCTTCAAACCGAAACGATGACTTCGCAGTATCTGAACGGAGAGATGAAAATAGAAGTACCCGCCAAGCGAAGAAAAGGAAATGGAAAATCTATCTGGCTGAAAGGAGCAAAGGGAAATAATCTGAAAAATGTAGATGTTGAATTTCCGTTAGGGAAGTTGATTTGTGTGACCGGAGTATCCGGAAGTGGTAAATCGACGTTGATTAATGAGACTTTGCAGCCGATTCTTTCACAGAAATTCTATCGCTCTTTGCAGGATCCTCTGGAATACGATTCTATAGAGGGACTGGAAAACATAGATAAGGTAGTGGACGTGGATCAATCTCCGATTGGTCGTACCCCCCGTTCCAATCCGGCCACTTATACAGGTGTATTTTCTGATATCCGTAACTTGTTCGTAAGCCTTCCGGAAGCTAAGATTCGCGGTTACAAGCCCGGACGCTTCTCCTTTAATGTATCGGGCGGCCGTTGTGAAGCCTGTACCGGAAATGGATACAAGACGATTGAAATGAACTTCTTGCCAGATGTGTATGTGCCTTGTGAGGTTTGTCACGGCAAGCGGTATAATCGCGAAACGCTTGAAGTACGTTTCAAAGGAAAGTCTATCGCTGATGTGCTTGATATGACTATAAACCGTGCTGTCGAATTCTTTGAGAATGTGCCGCAGATTCTGAATAAAATTAAGGTTCTGCAAGACGTCGGATTAGGCTATATCAAATTGGGCCAGTCATCTACTACGCTTTCCGGTGGAGAGAGCCAGCGTGTAAAACTGGCGACAGAATTGTCCAAACGCGATACCGGTAAAACACTTTACATTCTTGACGAACCGACTACCGGACTTCACTTTGAGGATATCCGTGTATTGATGGGGGTACTTAATAAGTTGGTGGACAAAGGTAATACCGTCATTGTAATCGAACATAACCTGGACGTTATCAAGATGGCGGATTATATCATCGACATGGGGCCTGAAGGTGGTAAGGGCGGGGGAGTACTCCTTAGCTACGGGACACCGGAAGAGGTTGCGAAGAGCCAGAAAGGTTATACTCCTAAGTTTCTTCGCGAGGAATTAGGACTTTAATATTGAAGTATAAGTGTCGGCTTACTAAAAAGAAACAACAAGATGAAAATCAATAAAACGAATGCGGCGCGTCTGCTGGATAAAGCTAAAATAGCTTATGAACTGATTCCTTATGAAGTTGACGAAAACGATCTGAGTGCCATTCATGTAGCTGCCAACTTAGGCGAGAATATAGAACAGGTATTTAAGACACTGGTTCTTCACGGTGACAAAAGCGGTTATTTTGTTTGCGTCATTCCGGGTGAGCACGAAGTCGATCTGAAGCTGGCAGCAAAGGCTTCCGGCAATAAAAAGTGTGATCTGATACCGGTGAAAGAACTTCTTCCGCTGACGGGATATATCCGGGGCGGCTGCTCACCTATTGGCATGAAGAAACATTTTCCTACTTATATTCATGAAACCTGCCGGCAATTTCCGTATATTTATGTAAGTGCTGGTGTACGGGGGCTGCAGATAAAGCTTGCGCCGGGTGATTTAATCCGTGAATCGAGGGCAGAAATTTGCCGTTTATTTGAGGAATAAATCCAAAAAAGTATATATTTGCAGAATATATGTCATTAGAAAAATTATCAATCATTAATTAATAAATTTATATCTATGTTTGACAAACACCCTAAAGGACTGATAGCAGCCGCTTTAGCCAATCTAGGTGAACGCTTTGGCTTCTATACAATGATGGCGATCCTCGTGCTTTTCTTGCAAGCTAAGTTTGGAATGAATGGAAAAGAAGCGGGATTTATTTATTCAACTTTCTATTTTTCCATTTACATTCTTGCTTTGGTTGGAGGTATTATCGCCGATAAGACACGAAACTACAAAGGAACTATTTTCACGGGAATTGTGCTGATGGCAGTGGGATACCTGTTGTTGGCTATTCCATCCAAGACTCCGGTAGACAATCAGACCTTTTATCTGGTCATTACTTGCGCCAGCTTGTTTGTGATTGCATTTGGTAACGGATTATTTAAAGGAAATCTGCAAGCTTTGGTAGGGCAGATGTACGATAATCCTAAATACGCCAGCATGCGTGACTCCGGTTTCTCCTTGTTTTATATGTTTATTAATATCGGTGCAATCTTTGCTCCGTTTGCAGCAGTAGGTGTACGTAACTGGTGGTTGTCTACTTTCGGTTATAATTACGATGCTGATCTTCCTGCATTATGTCACGGTCATTTGGCTAGTACTTTGTCGCCCGAAGCTACTGAAACTTATCATACGTTGGTAGAGAAAGCTTCCAACGCTCCGGTACAGGATTATACAGCTTTTGCATCCGATTACCTGAACGTCTTTACTACAGGTTTCCATTATGCATTTGGAGTAGCTATCATTGCTATGGTCATTTCTTTGACTATCTATTTGCTGAATAAGAGAAACTTCCCCGATCCCAGCAAGAAAGCTGCTGCGTCTTCAGCATCTTCGGCTACTGTAGAAATGAGTACTCAGGAAGTAAAACAACGTATGTATGCCCTGTTCGCAGTGTTCGGAGTTGTTATCTTCTTCTGGTTTTCTTTCCATCAGAATGGTTTGACTTTGACTTACTTTGCAAAGGAATACACTGACCTTAACTTGTTTGGTATGCCTATTTCCGCTGAGTTATTCCAGTCGTTGAATCCGTTCTTTGTTGTTTTCCTGACTCCTGTGATTATGGCAATCTTTGCCAGCCAGCGCAGACGTGGAAAAGAGCCTTCTACTCCTAAGAAGATTGCAATTGGTATGGGTATTGCCGCATTGGCCTTTATCGTAATGGCTGTCGGTTCTTATTTTGCCAATCTGCCTTTGCATAAGGACATTATCGCTGTAGGAACTTCACCGGTGAAAGTGACTCCGTTCTTGTTGATGCTGACTTATCTGATTTTGACGGTAGCTGAGTTGTATATTTCTCCGTTGGGAATTTCATTTGTGTCTAAAGTAGCTCCTCCGAAATATCAGGGTATTATGCAGGGAGGATGGTTAGGTGCAACTGCACTTGGCAATCAGCTGTTGGTGATCGGTGCTATTTTGTATGAATCCATTCCTATCTGGATGACATGGACAGTGTTTGTGGTAGCTTGTACTATTTCAATGTTTACCATGATCTTCATGCTGAAATGGCTGGAACGCGTAGCGAAATAAGCCCGCTTGGTAATAAATAAACGAATGCCCCGGAACATTGATTGAATAACAATCCGTTCCGGGGCATTTTGTATATGGTTACCTTACTTTTCAGATATCCAGTCCCATGATATAATCATTCATATAGTACCCGTTGCCAATCGGAAAATCCCCTTCCCGCAATTTTCTCATACCCATCCGTTCATAGAACAGTAAAGCCTTGTTGTTACGGTTCACGTTAAGCTCCATTAAGCAAGGTTCCGGATGCACCTCCTTGATATATCTGACAGCCTCTCTGAATAAAAAACTACCGCAGTGTGCGCCTTGAAAATGGGGGAGGACATAGATTTTCTGCAGATGGAATACATTCTCTTCCTGTTGCTGTACGGAGACATAGCCACAGGGCTCATCTTCTTCATACGCGATAAAATAAACATGACCTTCTTCTTCCATTTGTTTCCGGATATTTTCGGGAGAGTACATCCAGTCCATCATATAATCCAGTTGTCCGGGAGATAAGATCTCTTGGTAAGTGGCGGGAAATACTTCACCGGCCATTTGGTTGATCAGACCGCAATCATCTATCCTTGCTTTTCGAATAGTAAACATACGTATTTTTTTTTGTGGTTTTATGAGCTGCAAATATAGCTATTATTTCTTTTTATAATAAGGAGAAAACTTCTTAATGAATTAATTATTATTAAATTATAGTACTTTGCAATGCAAGGTACTAAAGTAATGCCTATATTTGTCCTGTCAAAAAGAAAAATAACAATGAATGTAGACAATGTAAAATCTCAGATGAGAAAAGGCATGTTGGAGTATTGCATCATGCTTTTACTGCACAAAGAGCCGGCTTATGCTTCTGATATTATTCAGAAGTTGAAAGAGGCACAGCTGATTGTGGTGGAAGGTACCTTATATCCATTGCTGACACGTTTGAAGAATGACGATTTGTTGAGTTATGAATGGGTAGAATCCACGCAGGGACCTCCTCGCAAATACTATAAGCTCACAGAAAAAGGAGAGGCCTTTTTAGGCGAGCTTGAGATATCTTGGAAGGAACTGAACGAAACCGTGAATCATATTGCTAGTAGATAATTCGATAAAGAAGAAATAATAATGAAAAAAACATTGACTGTAAATTTGGGAGGAACTGTCTATCATATAGATGATGATGCCTACCGCTTGCTGGACGACTATCTGGCCAACCTGAAACATTTTTTTCGCAAACAGGAGGGGGCGGAAGAGATTGTGAATGATATCGAGATTCGTATTGCCGAGCTGTTTGCCGAGAAAGTGTCCGCAGGGAAGCAAGTCATTACCATTGCCGATGTGGAGGAAATAATTGCCCGGGTAGGCAAACCGGAAGATTTTGGTGTATCTGATGACGAATCCGAACCGCATAAGAAGGAACAGACAGCTTCTTCCGGTCAGGGATATACACGGACCACTACAGCCCGTCGCTTGTTCCGTGATCCGGATAATAAGTTGCTTGGAGGAGTAGCTTCCGGACTGGCTGCTTATTTTGACTGGGATATCACGCTGGTGCGTATCCTGATGATCGTATTATTGTTTGTTCCCTATTGCCCGATGATTATCCTTTATATTATAGGATGGATTATCATTCCCGAAGCACGTACGGCAGCTGAGAAGCTGAGTATGCGTGGCGAAGCGGTAACTATAGAAAATATAGGCAAAACGGTGACGGACGGATTTGAACGGGTTGCCGACGGAGTCAATAACTTTGTGAACTCGGACAAACCGCGTACCTTTCTGCAAAAAGTAGGAGATGTATTTGTGACGATCGCCGCTATCATTCTTAAGATATTCCTGGTAGCTCTTGTCATCATTTGCTGTCCGGTATTGTTCGTGCTCGCTGTGGTGATAGTAGCTCTTGTGTTTGCGGTGATTGCTGCGCTTGTTGGCGGCGGAGCTCTGCTTTATGAAATGCTTCCGGCTATTGACTGGACGCCCATAGCTAGCATATCTCCTGTGATGACATTGCTTGGCACCATTTCAGGAATTGCACTCATTGCCATTCCATTAGGAGCTTTTCTGTACACCATAATGCGCCAGTTGTTCCATTGGTCACCGATGGGGACCGGCTTGAAATGGTCTCTGTTTATCCTATGGGTATTGGGACTGGTCATCGTGATTATCAATTTGTCAGCTCTCGGATGGCAGTTGCCGTTGTATGGACTGCATTGCTTTTAATATAAGATCACTCTATTAAAAAAGAATAATATTTATTCTTTTTCTGAGAAATGTGCCCCGATAGTGTGTCCGGGGTACATTTTTTGTTTGTCCTTCTTTGTAAATCGAGATTTTTAATTAAGTTTGTGAGGACTTATTCAATAGATAAAGAAAATGGGTGAACATATATGTTTCAGGAGAAACGAACGTTTGGCTACCGTCAATCCTTATTGGAGAGGAAATCCGATGGTACGCGGACGTTTTTTTAACAGGCAGCACCGTTTCCGTCCCGGTATGGGAAGTGTGTTGAAATGGCGGTTGTCCCCCAATCCTCAGCGGAAAGAAAAGAAAACGGTGAAGTGGGACCCGAAAGTCTGTTATCTTCGTTCGCTGGATGCTGTGGTGGGAGATTCTTTAATATGGCTGGGACATAATTCCTTCTTCCTTCAGCTGGCAGGTAAAAGAATCATGTTCGATCCGGTTTTCGGCAATATCCCTTTTGTGAAAAGACAGAGTGAGTTTCCTGCCAATCCCGACATTTTTACAGAAATTGATTACCTGCTTATCAGTCATGACCATTTTGATCATTTGGATAAGCAAAGTATCACCCGTTTGCTGAATAATAATCCGCAGATGAAATTGTTTTGCGGTTTGGGAACCGGAGAACTGATAAAGAGCTGGTTTCCGGAAATGAGAGTGATCGAGGCCGGCTGGTATCAGCAACTGGAAGATGAAGGGCTGAAAATAACTTTCTTGCCGGCACAGCATTGGAGCAAACGCTCCGTACGTGATGGAGGGCAGCGATTGTGGGGAGCTTTCATGCTGCAGGGGAATGGTGTTTCTCTCTATTATAGCGGAGACACAGGGTATTCTACCCATTTTAGGGAAATCCCGGATCTGTTCGGAGCTCCGGACTATGCCTTGTTGGGTATCGGTGCATATAAACCCCGTTGGTTCATGCGTCCCAATCATATTTCCCCTTATGAATCACTGACTGCCTCCGAAGAGATGCACGCAGGAATAACTATTCCGATGCACTACGGTACATTTGATTTGTCTGATGAACCCTTGCATGATCCGCCTAAAGTATTTGCGGCAGAAGCAAAGAAAAGAAAGATTCGTGTGGAAATCCCTTATTTGGGAGAAATCGTAAAACTAAATAAAAGAAAGTAATTATAAAATAAACTGAGAGATGAAGAAGTTAGAAGTAAAAGACCTGAAAGAAAATTTCTTTGAGGCGATTGGCAAAGAATGGATGTTGGTTACTGCCGGCACCAAAGAGAAATTTAATACAATGACTGCCAGCTGGGGTGGCATTGGCTGGCTTTGGAATAAGCCCGTTGCTTTTGTTTTTGTCCGCCCTGAACGATATACGTATGAGTTCATCGAGAAAAGTGATTATCTGACACTTTCTTTTTTGGGCGAAGCAAATAAGAAGATTCATGCAGTTTGTGGCTCAAAGTCCGGTCGTGATACGGATAAGGTGAAAGCAACCGGGTTAAAGCCGGTCTTCACAGAACAGGGGAATGTGCTTTTCGAACAAGCCCGCCTGAGTCTGGAAGGAAGAAAACTGTATGCGGATAACATTAAACCTGAGTGTTTCCTGGATAAAGAGTCCTTGGAAAAATGGTATGACGATGCTCATGGAGGTTTTCATAAAATGTATATAGTAGAAATCGAAAATATTTGGGAGGGAGATTAATTCTCCCTTTTTTTATTTTTTATCGGTAAAGCTTTGATAAGTGATATAAATATTATACATTTGCCCTAAACTAAACTATTGTAACACAATTAAAACTAAGCGTTATGAAAACAAAAATGTTCTTTTTTGCAGGTATCTGTGCTGCACTCGCAGCTTGTAGTAGTGATTCGGATGATGTGTCTTCTTCTCCATCCAATGCTCCGGCGATATTAGAGGTTGTTTCCTATAAGTTTGTGCAGGAGGAAACGGATGTGGTAGAGTGGGTAGAAGGAGAGGTGCAGGTACTACAACATGTTGAGAATAATAAGAGCACACCTCTTCCAATGGAATATGAATGGGATGAATGGTATAAGGATTATTCTTTATTTGTATTAACAGAGGGTGCATTGCCTGATCAAGTTGAAAACTTAGAGGATTTAAAGATTAGAGTACCTATTATAGATACCAAAGGAAAACTTTTTTATAGTGGAGGAGTAGAAACTCCATTAATTTTTGGACGTAAACAAGCTGTAGAAAATGGAGACCATTCTGTCGGGCGTATCAAATATACAGTTCCGCCCTATTCTACTTATGAAGTAACGAGACATGACTGCGGATATAAATGTACATTAACTTTTTATATAACTCTAAGAGATTTAAATACTGATAAAAAATACCCATTGAAAGGTAAATGGACAGGGATACAGTTTAATAGTTTACGTAAGACTTTGTCTGATGTTACTGATAAGTCTGCAAATACTGTAAAATGTGAGATAGAATAATTTCAGATAATAGCTACAATAAGAATGTCCTATATGCTGACTAATGAGAGTTGCATATAGGACATTTTATTTAATGATCATTTTTAGAATGATCTTTGTTTAAAACTATTGCTTGTTTGCCTTTAGCCACTTATCCAGCCACTCAAAGAAAGTGCGTTGCCACAAGACACCATTCTGCGGTTTCAGTACCCAGTGGTTCTCGTCCGGATAAATTAGCAACTCTGCAGGTACACCACGCATTACAGCGGCATCAAATGCAGCCATAGCCTGGTTAGCCAAAATACGGAAATCTTTTTCTCCATGAATACAGAGAATCGGGGTATCCCATTTTTCCACGAAGAGGTGAGGGGAGTTGGCGAAAGTACGCTGTGCTATCGGATTCTGTTTTTCCCAGTACGCGCCGCCCATATCCCAGTTGGCAAACCATTTCTCTTCTGTTTCCAGATACTGCATTTCCATATTGAAGATTCCGTCATGAGCGATAAATGCCTTGAAACGTTTGTCGTGATGACCGGCTAACCAATATACGGAGAATCCTCCGAAACTAGCACCCACACATCCCAGACGATCTTTATCTACATACGATTCTTTTGCCATCTCATCAATAGCAGTGAAATAGTCCTTCATACACTGGCCACCATAATCACCACTAATCTGTTCGTTCCATTCCACTCCGAATCCCGGCAATCCGCGACGGTTCGGGGCTACGATGATATAGTCGTTGGCAGCCATAATCTGGAAGTTCCAGCGATAAGACCAGAACTGGCTTACCGGACTCTGAGGACCACCTTCACAGAACAGCAATGTCGGATATTTCTTGTTCGGATCGAACTGAGGAGGATAGATCACCCATGTCAACATATCCTTGCCATCCGTCGTTTTCATCCAGCGACCTTCTACCTTACCCATTTCCAGCTGATCATAAATCTCCTTGTTCTCCTGCGTCAGTTGAGTGGCAGAACCATCCAATGCTACCGCATAGATTTCATCACCCATACTCATTGAGTGGCGTTTGGCAATCAGTTTGTTACCGAAGAGTGCTACCCCTTCATAATCATACATACCCGAAGTAATCGCCTTTACAGAATCATTCGTCAAGTCAAGAGAATAAATCTGAGTTTCTCCATGCCACACACCTGTAAAATAGATGGTCTTGGCATCGTTGCCCCAGACAAACGCATCCACATTAGACTCAAATGCTTTGCTGACAAAACGCTTCTCTCCGGTTTCCAGATTCATGATAAACAAACGGTTCAGATCAGCTTCGTATCCATCGCGCTCCATGCTTTGCCATGCAATATACTTGCCATCCGGAGAGTATTGCGGATTGGTGTCATACCCCTTGTTTTCTTCGGTGATATTATCCGTTTTCTTTGTATTCAGATCATACACATAAATATCCGAATTGGTAGAAACAGCATATTCCAGCCCTGTTTTTTTGCGACAGGTATAAGCCACTTTGTCCGAAGTCGTATTCCATGCCAGCTGCTCAATGCCGCCCCAAGGCTTCATCGGACTCTCGTATGGCTCTCCTTCCAGTATATCCACGATATTGGAAATACCGTTACCGTCAAAGTCCGCCACGAAAGGATGTGGAGCAGTTGTCACCCATTCATCCCAGTGCTTATACATCAGGTCGGTGACAATAATACCTGTAGCTTTCGGCAGATCCGGATATTTATCGGCAGTGCTTTCTTTGGTTTTCACTTGCGAGATGAACAGCAGTTTCTTGCCGTCCGGTGAGATAGAATAACCCTCGATGTCACCGTCGTAGTTGGTCAGTTGTTTACGACCGCTACCGTCCGGATTCATTTCGTATAGTTGGCTGCTTCCGCTGTCGTTGCTCAGGAAAGCCAGCTTCGTTCCTCCTTTTATCCAGGTCACTTCATTCTCCTGATAAGGAGTGCGGGTGATTTGCCGGTTATCGCTGCCGTCCGCGTTCATGACGAAAACTTCGCGATTACTCTTGTTCTCCGGTACACTGTAGTATGCTACCGTATACGCAATTTTCTTTCCGTCGGGCGATACCGCCAGTCCTCCGATACGTCCCATTGCCCAAAGGGCTTCAGGTGTCATACGCTTCCCTTCGATCTTAATATCGGATTTTTCGATAAGCACCTGATCCGTTTTGCCTGCGTCTTTTGTTCCGCCGCAGGCAGCTAACAACATTGCTGCCGACATCATAAATAGATTTGCTTGTCTCATATTTTATAAAAATGTTTATTTTCTTGCGAAGATAATGAAAAAAGGATTTAAATCTGCTTTTTCTGCCAGTTTCCTTTCTTCATATACCAGTAGCAGAAGAGGAGGATAAAGATTCCATACACACTTTCTGTTGTCCAGGCAAACGCAATGTCCATTTTAAGGTAAAGAATAAAATAAGTAGCGTAAGCTACATAAATTGTCAGTACACAAAGTTCCATGGCCAGTGCCGTGCGTGTGTTACCTGTTCCCGATACCGACTGGAAATACACATTGGCTGGTACCAGCACTACGTAGGCTGCGCATAACACCCATAAAGAAGGGATGGACGCAGCCCTCAAATCGGGCATATCCGTGTATATACGCAGAATCAGGTCGGGAAACAAACAGAAGAATATCAATATCGGCAGTACGAACACATATCCGATACGGATGTGCTGATTGATGGTTCCCCGTACACAATCTTTTTCGCCCGCACCGATAAGGTTGCTGACCAGAGATCCGCAGGTTGCAGCAAAAGCCATGGCGATCATAAACGGGATACCCGACACATTCCGGATAATGTTCGCGATAGCCAATGACCGTTCTCCCAGGTGTTCTACGAACAGGAAGAACATAAACCAGGTAGACAAAGAAACGAAGTTCTGAATCATTGTCCACACGGAGACATTGAGAATCCGCTTCAATGTCCGGCTTTGGAATTTCGGCAGGATATTCAGTGCATACTTCTTGCAGTCAATCCGCTTCCAGGTATAGATGATAAAGAAAATCACCGATACCAGCTCAGCCAGGGATGAACCGATGGCTGCACCGGCAATGCCCAGTTGCGGGAAACCGAACTTACCGAAAATCAGGATATAGTTGAATACCACGTTAGAAAGCACCATCACGATGGAGTTCAGCGTCAGCGTCTTGGTCTGTGTCGTACCGACAAAGAAGGCGCGGAACATCACTCCGACAAATGAGAAAAAGAACCCATACACCCGCCAATGAATATAACTTTCCGCTGCATCATAAATGTGAGGGGACGAAATGATATTCTTTAAAATAAATGGAGAGAATACGATGGAAAGTGTAAACAGAATCGCAGCAACCACTACCAGGAAATAAATCCCCTGATAGAAAATCGGTCCGATTTCCTTGTAGTTTCCTTCCCCGTTGCGACGGGCGATCAATATCTGTGCTCCTACGCTGAATCCGAATGCCATCATGAAAATAGCCAGGTAATAAACCCCGGCGATGGCGGATGCCCCTAATTCAATTTCCCCGACACGTCCAAGAAAGGCCGTGTCCGTCATGCCGATCAGTTGCTCCATAATCAGGCTGATCAGGATAGGGTAGGCGATCGTCCAGATTTGTTTATAAGTATATTTTGTCTTCATATTAAGTTTGTTTTTTAGAGAAAGAAAGCCGGACAAACCCCTTTCGGTTGCCCGGCTTTCTCAGAATATATCTTCGGATAATTTCTTATCGTTTATTCTGTTTTTGCTGCTGTAACTGTTCCTGTTGCTTTTGCATAGCTTCCAGGCGTGCAGCAAATCCGGTCTTTTTCATTTGTTTCGGGTCTTTTTTCTTAGCTTCCAGAATAGCCAGTAATTTTGTTTCGTCTGTAGTTTTACGCAACAAAATCATGGTTCCTACACTAATCAGTGTTGACACGAAATAATAATAGTTCAATCCCGAAGGATAGTCGTTCAGTACGAACAGGAACATAATCGGCATCAGATACATCATCCATTTCATCGCAGCCATTTGCGGTTGTGCTCCTGTATCTTGCATCGTCATTGTATACTTTGTGTTCAAGATGTTGGTTACCGTCATCAGCAAGCAGAACAAGCTGAGATGGTTGCCCAGGAACGGGATATGGAACGGGAATGTGATGAACGCATCGTAAGTGGACAAGTCGTCCGCCCACAAGAAACTCTGCTGACGTAACTCGATAGCGCTCGGTACGAACATGAACAATGCCATCAAGATCGGGAACTGCAATAACATTGGCAGACAGCCGCCCATCGGGCTCACGCCATACTGGCTGTAAAGGCTCATCACCTCCTGCTGTTTCTTCATCGCATCTTCCTGCTTCGGATACTTCTTGTTGATCTCATCGATTTTCGGTTTCAATACACGCATCTTGGCAGAAGACATGTATGTTTTCCAGGTAGCAGGGTAAACTACCACCTTCACCATGATTGTCAGAATCAACAGTACGATACCCATGCTCAAGCCCCAGCCCGACAGCCAGTCGAATACGTTGATCGTGATAAACTGGTTGATCCAGCGGATTAACGGCCAGCCTAGATATACCAGTCTGTTAAGTTCCCATTTCTCTGTACGTCCTTTGTCCAGTGCCTTCAAGGTCTTGAAGTGGTTCGGGCCAAAGTAGAAGTACATTTCTGTCGGTTGTTTTCCGCTCGGATCGAAGAAGGTACTCATTTCTGCAGAATAATCCTTGATATATCCGCTTCCTTGTTGTTCCATTCTTGACTTCACAGAAACCTTGTTGAAGTCCTGGTCTGCGATGAATACAGAAGAGAAGAACTGGTTTTTGAATGCTACCCAGTCGATCGCTGTATTGCCCAGATCCTTTTCGTCATCCTTGGCAGCCGACAGATTATCTACATTGTCACCTTTTACCTTATAAGTCAGCTCTGAGAGGCGGTTTTCGTAAGTGAATCCCTTTTCCAGCTGGCGTGCACGCTGTGTCCAGTCAATGTCTACATACTCCGTACTGGCCAGTTTGCCTTCCATGCCTGTTGCTTTGATTTCAAAGTTCATCAGGTAGCTGTTCGGTTTCAGCGTATAGATAAAATCGATGTAGCTGGCGTTGTCCGCAGCCAGACGCATAGTTACGCTGCTGTCTGTCTTATTGACAGCTTCGAAGTAATAGTCTTTTGTCTGGATGGCTCCTTGCTTGTTGTAGAAGTTGAAACTCATGGTAGCATCATCACCGTCGAACAGTACGACAGGGTTTGTCTTGTCCTGTCCTTTGTATTCTTTCAGCATAGCCGAATATACCCGTCCGCCTTTCGTAGTGAAAGTGATTTCCGCTACGCTGTTCTGGATGCTTACTTTGGAATCAGTTCCATGCATCGCGTTGAAAAACAGGGCAGAAGAATCTGCTGCCACCGCTGCACCTTTGTTTTCATTGGCGAGTGCGGCTTCTGTTTTTGCTTTCAGCGCTTCCTGCTGCTGTTGCACCACGGCAATAGAATCGTAGTATTTCTTCTGCGCAGCTATCTGCTCCTCGCTTGGACGGCTCAGATAACTGAATCCTACCAATAATATACCTATTAAAACGAGACCTGTAATGGTGTTTTTATCCATTCCTATTAATTATGAATTATAAATTTTTAAATAATAAATTGCCAACTGTCAATTGTCAATTCTTCTCGTTCTCGATGGCTGCCTTCACGAAAGCCACAAACAACGGATGCGGGTTCAATACCGTACTGCTGTATTCCGGATGGAACTGAGTACCGATAAACCACTTCAATGCCGGGATCTCAACGATTTCCACCAGATCCGATTCGGGGTTAATACCCACGCATTTCATACCGGCAGCTTCGTATTGAGCCTTATAGTCATTGTTGAACTCATAGCGATGGCGGTGACGTTCCTGAATATGTTCTTCGCTGTAAGCAAGGTATGCTTTCGATCCTTTCTGAAGCACACATTCGTAAGCGCCCAGACGCATTGTACCTCCCATATTGGTGATCGCTTTCTGTTCCTCCATAATGTCGATCACGTTGTGCGGAGTCTTTTCATCCATTTCGCGTGAGTCGGCATCGGCATATCCCAATACGTTGCGGGCAAATTCGATAGCGATACATTGCATACCCAGACAGATACCGAAGGTCGGGATATCATGTGTACGTGTATATTTGATGGCAACGAACTTACCGTCGATACCACGCTGACCGAATCCCGGACCGATCATCACGCCTGCCATGCCTTTCAAGGCTTCGGCTACGTTCTCATCTGTCAGTTTTTCGCTGTTTACAAAGTGAACCTCCACTTTGCGGTCGTTGTAAGTACCTGCCTGTGACAATGCTTCACGGATTGACTTGTAAGCATCCTGCAAGTCATATTTACCTACCAATGCGATGTTGATGGGGTCTTTCGTTTCAGCAGCATGACGGCGTTCCAGGAATTTACGCCACGGACCGAGTCCCGGAGTTTCTCCTACGGGCAGCCCCATCTTTTCAAGGATTGTGCTGTCCAGTCCCTGTGCCTGCATCAGGAGAGGTACTTCATAAATTGTTTCTGCGTCGATAGATTGCACGACAGCCTTGTCATCCACATTACAGAATTGAGCTACTTTTTTGCGGAGTCCGTCGCTCAGCGGGTGTTCGGCACGAAGCACCAATACATCCGGCTGAATACCTACGCTCTGGAGTTCCTTGACAGAATGCTGTGTCGGTTTGGTTTTCAGCTCTCCGGCAGCGGCAAGATAAGGCACATATGTCAGGTGTACGCAAAGAGCGTTCTTACCCAATTCCCATTTCAACTGGCGGATACTTTCGAGGTAGGGGAGTGATTCGATATCACCTACCGTACCACCGATTTCGGTAATTACAAAATCGAACTTGTATTTGTTGCCGAGCAATTTTACGTTCCGTTTGATTTCATCCGTGATATGAGGAATCACCTGGATCGTTTTACCCAGATAGTCTCCGCGACGTTCTTTGTCAATAACACTTTTGTAGATACGTCCCGTAGTGATGTTGTTAGCCTTTGTAGTCTGAATACCCAGGAAACGTTCGTAGTGTCCCAGGTCAAGATCGGCTTCATGCCCGTCTACGGTCACATAGCATTCTCCATGCTCATAAGGATTCAATGTTCCCGGGTCGATGTTGATATACGGGTCAAACTTCTGGATGGTTACATTGTAACCTCTTGCTTGCAGCAATTTACCGATGGAGGATGAGATGATCCCTTTTCCTAAAGAAGAGGCAACACCACCGGTGACGAAAATATACTTTGTTTCTCCCACAGCTATAACTGTTTTAATTATTTTTACTTAGTAGTTTCTTACGAACTTAAAAAGCGCAAAATTATAAAAAAAAGGGGAAGAATGCAGACTTTCCCCTCTACAATTTTATTAAAAAATGCAATTTTGAAAGATTCCTATGTTTTCTAAACAAAATAATGTAGATTTGCACCAAATTAGGAATATTATGAGAAGAGAGTTATTATCATTCGTAGTTTTTACCTCGACTTTATCTTTATCGCTTTCAGCACAGACCGCCACTCAACCTTCTACCGTAGTGGCAAAAGCGAAAATTGTGAAGGCAGACACGCTTTCGTCAGAACTTCAGAAGTATTTAATGCTTAAATTGAATCTGTCCGGAGAAACTCCTAAATTGGACACTGTATCAATCTTATATAATAAGTATATCGGTCAGTTGGACTACCTGAATGACCCGTCTGTACCGGAACGTTATATTCCGTCCGATCCTGACTATTTTCGTCTGTTTACTCCGTTAGCCTATTATTATGCTCCGATGGCGCAGTATTCAAAGGTGGATTGGAAACCGGTACAGTTTGACTCTTTGCCCGACAACTTGAATAAGTTGACAGCTGAACTCCTTCCTTATGATACTTTGGCATATACGAAGTCCGAGCGTGCCAATCAATCGGTCAATAAAGCACTGATGGCTCTTTATCTCAATCATCCGGAATTGGTTGTCACCACGGAAAACCGTATCATGAGCCGTGATGTCTTCCGTAGGGATGTGAAACCGAAGATTTCTCCGAAGGCATCTGTTGTCCATCTTTTCCAGCCGGAAGAAATGAGCAACGATGTAGGCAAGGCAAAAATGAAAATCAGCCGTCCTAACTGGTGGGTTACCGGAGGTAACGGTTCTTTGCAAATCAGCCAGAACCACCTTTCTGAGAACTGGTACAAGGGAGGAGAAAGTAACTTTGCCGGTCTGGCTACCTTGCAGCTTTATGCCAATTACAATGATAATGAGAAAGTCCTTTTCGAAAATCAGTTGGAGGCTAAACTGGGTATGACATCCACACCGTCGGATAAATTCCATGATTACCTGATTAATACCGACCAGTTCCGTCTGTACAATAAGTTAGGATTGAGAGCGTTAAAGAACTGGTACTATACTATTTCTTCCGAGTTTAAGACTCAGTTCTGTCACGGTTACAAAGCCAATAGCGAAGAACTTGTTTCCGCATTCCTGTCTCCGGCGGATTTGGCAGTCAGTATCGGTATGGACTACAAATTGAATAAGCAGAAATTCAATCTTTCTGTTTTCATCGGTCCGCTGACTTATAACTTGCGATATATCGACAATTCGGAAGTAGATGAAACCAAGTTCGGTCTGGAGAAAGGCAAATGCTCTAAAAACGACTTCGGTTCTCAGTTGCAGTCAACGTTCAACTGGAAAATCATTTCGGCTGTTTCGCTGGAATCCCGTCTGAACTATCTGACCAATTACGAATGGGTACGTGTGGAGTGGGAGAATACATTCAACTTTGTTTTGAACCGCTATCTTTCTACTAAACTTTACGTACACGCCCGTTTTGACGACAGTTCAAAACCAACCGTTGAAAATGGCAGCTTTTTCCAGCTGAAGGAATTGCTGAGCTTCGGTATTAACTATAAGTGGTAATTTTTTTTTAGGCACGGATTACACAGATTTCACGGTTTCAGGAATTGAGTAACTAAAAACCGTGTTAATTCGTGTAATCCGTGCCTTATTTTATCTCTATGTCCTCAACGTTGAAATGATATACCTTCCCGGATTATCAATCTTTCCCCACTTGGTGGTAGACAGCGTGATCCATATCTGCGTCCCCTTCTTTCCATAATCCGATAGCTTGAGAATAGCTGTAATTTCTTTCTTGTTTGTTACTCCATGTTGTGCCAGGCTGTCCAGAAGTCCTTTGACATTGTGCGTACTCTTGTTGTAGGCATAACCGGGGATTTCGAGCGAAGGCGAAGCCGTATTGTCTTCTTCCTCTTCTGCTTTCCTTTTCTCTCCTTTACTTTGTCCGGAAATGTCAGCAATTTCGGGTGAAATGTTCTCATTTTCCAGTTTCAATTCACCTTGTACTGACGAATTGTTTGCATCCTTTGTATTATTTTCCTTTTCCTGTTTTTGGGTGTCATTGACTAACAGGTAGGGCAAATCTTCTAACTTTCTTTTCCTGCGGCAGGTAGCATCTATCCAGATGTGCTGAATTTCAAGGGAAGTCAATATCTGAAACTTCTCATAGCTTTCTTTGTCAAAGAATCCTTTGTCAAGCAAAATTTGAATGATTCCGTCTATCTCTTTTCCTTTCAGTTCTCCTCCCAGTTTGCGGGCAAAAATCAACGATTGTTCCTCACCCCATGGGATGTAATATCCTTCTTTGAATATTTTACATAGAAGTTTGCATACAGCTCCATCCACTCTGATGCCATATTTGGCTTCAGCCAGTTCAATGGCATCTCTGTCGAAAAAGTTTACGGTAAGCGGGAAATAGTCTACGCTTAAATAAGTTGTGCTCATATCAGTCTTATTGTTTGTTTTTAAGTTTATACAATTGGTTTCCAATCGAGAAAATTCTCAATCTGAAAGGTTCTCCATCCTTTCTCTTCCATGCACCAGAATATGAGGGTACTGTGTACCTGCTTCATGTCATAAGAGTGGTGAAAGTCTTTGGAATAAGAAATGAGAGTGCCTGTAACTAACTGAAAACTACCGTTCTGTCTGTAATATGCGATGATGGCATGGCCATATTGCATGTAGTCTGCCAGTGATTTCACTTTTTCGGCTATTCGTTCTGCGATCGTTTCCGAATAACCTTTCTCTGATACGATACGTTTTTTCCATACTTCTGTTAATCGATCTCTTTCTTCTTCTGTTTTGTTAGTGGCTATCAGCCGTTTTTCTTTTGTCATTACATTATAAATTTGTTAGTAAAATAGTTATATTTAAAGAAAAGGCGGAACTATCTGTAGGATGCTTACACTATCGTGCGATGATAGTTACACTATCCTGCCGGGATAGTGACACTATCTTGCTGTTATAGTGACACTATAATTTCTGCGGGATAGTTCGTTCATTTCTTTATCTAAAAAACGGGGGCAAAAGTATAAGTTGTATTTTTTCGCTCCAATTATTCTTGCTATTTTCTACTGTGATACTTTGATTTGTATTGTTCTTTCTCTTCTTTTTCGTGCTTCGAAATTATTCCGATTCCTTTGCTTAAACTGCTAATTTCGCTGAGTATACTCCTGAATTTCATTAATCTATATCCATGATGTGTGTTTACGTAAAAGATTCTCCAGTCTGCAATGTACTTGGCTAGTCCTGTTAAAGATTTTACGTAGGAATTAAACTCGTCATCTTCGTAATAAGTGCGAAGACAGGCAATGAAATAGTGTTTTTTTTCGCCTGTGATGCCATTTCTTTTTCTGACCTCATCGATGTCAATAATTTCGTCATCATCCTGATAATCAGTTTCAAGATTTCTCTTCTTTTGTGTGCCAGTTGCATTTTTCAGGCATTTTTTTGTCGTTGTCATTTCTTTTGATTTAAATAAAATTAATAAATGGCATTAAGATGGAAATTCCAAATTTTCGCCCTATAATTGTATATAAAATAACTAGTGATGCAAATAATGAATAAAAATGGATTTAGCCGATGTGGGGAACTATACATCGGCCTTTTACGAAAAGAAGGTCGTTTTTCTACGGCACATGTCTATCAAAATGCTCTTTTCTCTTTTAATAAATTTTGTGGTAATGCCAGTGTGTCTTTCAGGCAAGTCACTCGTGACCGATTGCGTCGTTACGGGGAACATCTGTATGATTCGGGCTTAAAACCGAATACGGTATCAACGTATATGCGTATGCTTCGCAGTATCTATAACCGTGGGGTAGAGTTGGGTAGTGCGCCCTATGTACATGGTCTGTTCCGTGATGTGTATACAGGAGTGGATATCCGTCAGAAAAGGGCTCTTCCGGTGAGTGAACTCCGACGGCTTCTTTACGAAGATCCCAAGACGGATTGTTTGCGGCGCACACAATCGATTGCTGCTTTGATGTTTCAATTCTGTGGGATGTCTTTTGCTGACCTTGCTCATTTGGAAAAGTCGGCTTTAGATTGTAATGTGCTCCGATATAATCGAATTAAAACCAGAACTCCAATGAGTGTGGAAGTTTTGGATACTGCTAAGGAGATGATGAATCAGCTTCGCAATTCCCAGTCATCGCGTCCGGGGTGTCCCGATTACCTTTTCAGTATCCTTTCCGGTGATAAGAAACGTAAGGATGAACGTGCTTATCGTGAATATCAGTCTGCACTTCGCCGGTTTAATAATCATTTGAAAAGTTTGGCGAGGGCTTTGCACCTGACTTCTCCGGTAACTTCTTACACGATTCGCCATTCTTGGGCAACTACTGCAAAGTTCCGTGGAGTTCCAATTGAAATGATCAGTGAATCTTTAGGGCATAAGTCTATAAAGACGACACAAATTTATCTGAAGGGGTTTGAGTTGAAAGAGCGTACAGAGGTAAATCGTAAGAATTTGCATTACGTGAAGACTTGCCCTTTAGGGCGGATTTGAATGGATAAAAATTTGATAATCAGCACTAATAGTAGTGTGTTACTTCTTAGGTAACGGATTTAAATTTGACGCAAAGATAGACAAAAACACATGTATTAAACAAATAAAAACCTACTTTTTTTCGATTTAACCCTGAATTTGAAAAAAAATGTATCTGAACATGAAAAAGGCCTATTTTCATGCTTAGGAATTTATATGCCCAATTTTCCTAAGAATCTCTACTTTCTCTAAAGCCAAGATGCTCTCAACCCTCATTAGTCGATACTTTTCGACTTTTTCCTCCCGATTTATTATGAAGTGTACTTTTCCGTTACCTAAGAAGTAACGGAAAAACATGGGGTAAAAAAGTATGATTTTAACAAAAGAGAAATCACTAAATGCTGGGCCTATTTATGGGACAGGGGAAGGCGTAGCACACTCAAAACGCTGGTATGTTGCATTAGTTCGTATGCATCATGAAAAGAAGGTTTCCGAGTATTTGAACAAGGTGGGGATTGAGAATTTTGTACCTGTTCAGAAGGAAATCCATCAATGGAGTGATCGCCGTAAATTAGTTGAATCCGTTCTTCTTCCGATGATGGTTTTTGTACACGCTGATCCGAAAGAACGTATGGAAGTCCTGAACTTTACTACTGTGAGCCGCTATATGGTGATGCGCGGTGAGAGCAGTCCTGCTGTTATTCCTGACGACCAGATGGCACGTTTTCGTTTCATGCTTGATTATTCGGATGAAACAATCTGTATGAATAGCTCTCCTTTGGCACGTGGTGAGAAAGTTCAAGTAATTAAAGGACCTCTGCAGGGGCTTGTGGGTGAGCTTGTCAATGTAGATGGTAAAAGTAAGATTGCTGTTCGACTGAACATGCTTGGTTGCGCCTGCGTAGACATGCCGATTGGCTATGTTGAGCCTATAGGTGAAAAAAACTAAGTGGGTAATGACGACTTCCTGTTTACAAGAAAAAATCGATAAACTTCAAAATACTGTTCATGCTCTGCTCCATAAAAGTAATTATATGGCGGGTGTGTATGTTGATGATCTTGCACGACTGAATAACGAAATCCATGAACAGATCAATGATCTGTATCCTTGTCACGGTAAGACAGCCGAGCAGGAAGCTGCTTTGTGCTTGTCTCTTCTGATGGGATATAGTGTGTCTATGTATGCCAATTCGGAGGATGAGGCAAAGAAGAAGACTGTTCTGAGGCGTTCGCAAATGATTCTTAAAAACCAATTGCCTTCACCATTGAAAATTCAGTTACACACAATCTACGATAAACTATTGTCATAGTAAATCTACTTTTTTGGAAAAAGACTTTATAATTTATTGGGGTATTTAAATTATGAAACACGCATTTGACCGTTTTGTTCAATATTTGCAGAAAAACTATTTTAGTTATTGGATTGTATTAGGAATTGATACGTTCATAGCTTTGATTTGTACCTGGGTGTCATTTATTGGCATTCATTATATAACGGAGACTTCTAAAGAAATCACTTCTCTCTTCCATATTTTGGCGATTTCGGTGATCTCCAGTGCCTTAGGTTCCTTTTTATTCCATACCTACCGTAATACGATCCGTTTTTCCCAGTTGAAGGAATTATGGAGAATTGCCGGAAGCGCACTGATAAAAGCTGTCTGTATTGCAATGGCTATCTGGCTTTTTCTGCCTCAGACGGGACTGCATAATAGTCAGAAAATAGTCTTTGTACTGTTTGATGGGATGCTTACTTTTATTGCCATGGTAGGCTTCCGTATTCAGTTGATTCTGGTATATGAACTCCTGCTGAATATGCTGAATAAGAAGAATATGCATATTCTGATCTATGGCATTGATGATAAGAGTGTGGCATTGAAAGTTCGGCTAATGAACAGCTCCCACTATAAAGTGGTAGGCTTCTGTATCTACGGAACAGGCGACTCCATCCGACGTGTGGCTGATCTTCCCGTTTATTCATTTAAGGATGAAGAGTGCTTTAATAAACTTATTCATAAGAAATGTATCGGCGGCATCCTGTTTGCCCGTTACGAGAATACCCGTGAAGAGGAAGACCGCCTGCTTCAGTATTGTAAAAGGAGTGGATTGAAAACGTTGATTGCTCCAAGTATCAGTGAGGCTGACGAAAACGGAAGTTTCCACCAATGGGTACGCCCTATCAAAATTGAAGACTTGCTGGGTCGCTCAGAAATTCATATCAATATGGAGGAAGTGATGACTGAGTTTTGTGGCAAGGTTGTGCTGGTGACAGGAGCTGCCGGTAGCATCGGTAGCGAGCTTTGTCGGCAGCTGGCTCAGATGAACATCAAGAAACTGATCATGTTTGATTCCGCCGAGTCACCTTTGCATAATGTCCGTCTGGAATTTGAGAAGAATTATCCCGGTCTTGATTTTGTTCCTGTCATTGGAGATGTCCGTGTGAAAGAACGTCTCCGTATGGTCTTCGAAACTTATCAGCCTCAGATCATCTTTCATGCCGCTGCCTATAAGCATGTTCCGTTAATGGAAGAGAATCCCTGTGAAGCTGTGCTGGTCAACGTTGTCGGTTCTCGCCAGGTTGCCGATATGGCAGTTGAATATGGAGCCGAGAAGATGATCATGGTTTCTACCGATAAGGCGGTGAATCCTACCAATGTCATGGGATGCTCGAAACGCTTGGCCGAAATCTATGTACAGAGTCTGGGCTGTGCCATCCGTGAGGGAAAAGTAAAAGGTCGTACCAAATTTATCACTACCCGCTTTGGTAACGTCTTGGGTAGTAACGGTTCTGTAATTCCCCGTTTTAAGGAACAGATTGAGAATGGCGGTCCTGTCACAGTGACTCACCCCGATATTATTCGTTTTTTTATGACTATCCCCGAAGCTTGTCGTTTGGTAATGGAAGCTGCTACTATGGGTGAAGGCAATGAGATTTTTGTCTTTGAGATGGGGAAGGCCGTGAAGATTGTTGACCTGGCTACCCGTATGATCGAACTGGCCGGTTATCGTCCGGGTGAAGATATTGAGATAGAGTTTACGGGATTGCGTCCGGGTGAGAAGCTTTATGAAGAAGTCTTGAGTGATAAGGAGAATACAATCCCTACAGAAAATAAGAAGATAATGATAGCAAAGGTACGTCATTATGAATATACTGATATCCTTGAAACTTATGGAGAGTTTGAGAAGTTATCCCGTACGGTAAAGATCATGGACACAGTGAAACTAATGAAGAGAGTGGTACCTGAATTTAAATCCAAGAACTCACCGAGATTTGAGGTCTTGGATAGATAACTAGAATAATTCTGAACACTAACATAAATCAACAATGGATACAAAAGATTTGAAGATTGCTGTTGCAGGTACTGGCTATGTTGGTCTTAGCATAGCAACGCTTTTATCACAACATCATCAGGTGACGGCAGTCGATGTGATTCCTGAGAAAGTAGATATGCTCAATCGTAAACAATCACCTATTCAGGATGAATATATTGAGAAGTATTTGTCTGAGAAGGCATTGAGGCTAACCGCTACGCTTGACGGCGCCAAGGCCTACAGTGATGCTGATTTTGTGGTTATAGCAGCTCCTACTAACTATGATCCGGTGAAGAACTATTTCGATACTCATCATATAGAGGATGTCATTGACCTGGTTTTAAGTGTCAATCCTGATGCTGTGATGGTAATCAAGTCTACTATTCCAGTAGGATATTGTCGTGGACTTTATTTGAAGTATGCCCGCAAGGGAGTCAAGAAGCTTAACTTGCTTTTTTCTCCTGAGTTTCTTCGTGAGAGCATGGCCCTTTATGATAACCTTTATCCAAGTCGTATCATTGTTGGTTATCCAAAGTTGATTGATAGCGAGCAGTTTGACGAGGAAAACGAAGCTATTAAGTCTGTTGCGGATATTCCTGCCCTAGAGAAGGCTGCACGTACTTTTGCCGCATTGCTTCAGGCAGGTGCAATCAAGAAAGATATTCCCACTCTTTTTATGGGTATAAAGGAGGCGGAAGCTGTTAAACTGTTTGCTAATACCTATCTTGCATTGCGTGTCAGTTATTTTAATGAACTTGATACTTATGCAGAGATGAAAGGTCTGGATTCTCAGTCAATCATACAGGGTGTTGGTCTTGATCCTCGTATTGGTACACATTATAATAATCCATCGTTTGGTTATGGCGGTTATTGTTTGCCTAAAGATACGAAACAACTATTAGCTAATTATCAGGATGTACCTCAGAACATGATGAGTGCTATTGTAGAAAGTAACCGTACAAGAAAAGATTTTATAGCAGATCAAGTGCTGCGTAAAGCGGGGTATTACACCGCCTCCTGCTCATGGGATACTCAGAAAGAACGAAAAATAACCATTGGCGTATATCGTTTGACCATGAAATCCAATTCTGACAACTTCCGTCAAAGTGCCATTCAAGGGATTATGAAGCGTATCAAGGCGAAGGGTGCTACTATTGTGATTTTTGAGCCCACTATGCAAGATGGTGAAACTTTCTTTGGGAGTCAAGTGATCAATAATCTGGTCGAGTTTAAGGAAATAAGTCAGGCCATAATTGCCAACCGTTACGACGCTTGTCTGGATGATGTGAAAGAGAAGGTATATACTCGTGACATTTTCCAAAGAGATTAACTTTATGGTAACATACAATGTTAGTTTAGAGAACAAAGTGGTTTTGGTGACTGGTGCAGCCGGTTTTATCGGAGCCAATTTGGTGAAACGTTTGCTAAATGAGTTTGATAGCGTGAAAGTCATCGGCATTGATAGTATTACCGAATATTATGATGTACGTTTAAAATACGAACGCTTACAAGAATTGTCAGTTTACGGTGACAGATTTGTTTTCATTAAAGACAGCATTGCTAAAAAGGAAATCGTTGAGTTCATTTTCACTAACTACCATCCGCAGGTAGTGGTGAACCTTGCTGCACAAGCTGGTGTACGTTATAGCATCACTAACCCTGATGCCTATATTGAAAGCAACCTTATTGGATTTTATAATATTTTAGAAGCCTGTCGTCATCATAGCGTAGAGCATTTAGTATATGCTTCTTCCAGTAGTGTATATGGAAGCAATAAGAAAGTGCCTTATAGTACAGATGATAAGGTGGACAATCCTGTATCACTCTATGCTGCTACTAAAAAGAGCAATGAGTTAATGGCACACGCTTACTCTAAACTCTATAATATCTCATCAACCGGCCTTCGTTTTTTTACTGTCTATGGTCCTTGCGGTCGTCCCGATATGGCTTACTTTAGCTTTACCAATAAACTGTTGAAAGGTGAGACCATTCAGATTTTCAACTATGGTAATTGCAAACGTGACTTTACTTATATAGACGATATTGTAGAAGGCATGGTTCGTATTATGCAGCATGCACCGGAGAAACGGAATGGTGAGGATGGACTTCCGGTGCCACCGTATAAGGTATATAACATTGGGAATAACTCACCTGAAAATCTTCTTGATTTCGTTACTGTCCTTCAGGATGAACTTATCCGTGCAGGTGTACTTCCCAACGACTATGATTTTGAATCCCACAAAGAACTAGTACCGATGCAACTTGGAGATGTGCCTGTGACATATGCTGATACGACTCCTCTGGAACAAGATTTTGGATTTAAACCGTCAACATCATTACGTGAGGGATTGAGAAGATTTGCAGGGTGGTATGCTAAGTATTATGGCACATTCAAATACCATCCATAAATCGATTATATAAAAATAAAAAGATAAAATCATTATGAGCATTTTTGCGGGTAAAACCCTTATGATTACTGGTGGAACAGGTTCCTTCGGCAATGCAGTGTTGAATCGTTTCCTCCGTACCGACATTGGCGAAATCCGTATTTTTTCACGAGATGAAAAGAAGCAGGATGATATGCGTCACGAATATCAGGTAAAGTATCCTGATGTGGCGCACAAAATCAAGTTCTTTATTGGCGATGTACGTAATTTGCAGTCATGTAAGAACGCAATGCCTGGAGTTGACTATATCTTTCACGCTGCGGCTTTGAAGCAGGTTCCAAGTTGCGAGTTCTTCCCTATGGAAGCAGTGAAAACCAATATAATCGGTACAGATAACGTTTTGACAGCTGCTATCGAGGCTGGCGTTGGTGCTGTGATATGTCTATCTACGGATAAGGCAGCCTATCCTATCAATGCTATGGGGATCACCAAAGCTGTTGAGGAGAAGATTGCAGTGGCTAAGAGCCGTTACTCAGGCAAGACCAAGATTTGCTGTACGCGTTATGGGAATGTGATGTGTTCTCGCGGTTCTGTAATCCCTCTGTGGATAGAGCAAATCCGCAATGGTAATCCTGTAACTTTGACTGAGCCTACGATGACTCGCTTTATCATGTCGTTGGAAGAGGCGGTAGACCTTGTACTTTTCGCTTTCGAGCATGGACAGAACGGTGACATCCTTGTACAAAAAGCTCCGGCTTGCACCATCCAGACTCAGGCAGAGGCTGTTTGTGAGCTCTTTGGTGGTAAGAAGGAAGACATTAAGGTTATCGGTATTCGTCATGGTGAGAAGATGTATGAGACATTGCTTACCAATGAAGAATGTGCCAAGGCTGAAGATATGGGTAATTTCTATCGGGTGTCTGCTGATAATCGTGGCTTGAATTATGATAAGTTCTTCAAAGAAGGTGAAACGGAACGTAACACACTTACTGAGTTCAATTCTAATAATACTTATATATTGAATGTAGAAGAGACCAAGTCTAAAATAGCCGCTCTTGATTACATCCAAAAGGAATTGAGTGGTGAGAGTAACTTTGTACAATAATAGAGCTATGAATATTTTAGTTACTGGTGCCAAAGGTTTTGTTGGTAGAAATCTTTGTGCCCAACTTAATAATATCAAAAACGGAAAGGCTCGTTGCTATGGCGATCTGAAGATTGAGGAGGTCTTTGAATACGATATCGATTCCACTTCCGAACAATTAGATGCCTGGTGTCAGAAAGCCGACTTTGTGTTTAACCTTGCTGGAGTGAACCGTCCCACAGAGAATGTCGAGTTTATGAAAGGCAATTTCGGTTTTGCAAGCACATTGCTTGATACACTGAAGAAACATCATAATACTTGTCCTGTCATGCTCTCTTCCAGTGCACAAGCTTCTCTGACTGGTCGTTTCGGTAACAGTGAATACGGTCGCAGCAAAAAGGCAGGTGAAGATCTTTTTCTACAATACGGTAAGGATACAGGAGCCAAGGTATTGGTTTATCGTTTCCCGAATCTTTATGGCAAATGGTGTCGTCCCAACTACAACAGTGCTGTTGCTACATTCTGCAACAATATCGCTAACGACCTTCCTATACAAGTCAGTGATTCAAGTGTAGTACTGGAGCTGCTTTATATTGACGATCTCGTAGACGAGATGATTCATGCTTTGAAAGGCGAGGAACATCGTTGCGAGTTTGAAGGTCTTGACGTACATCCGTTGGTGGATGGCAGGTACTGTTATTGTCCGGTTACCCATAAGGTTACATTAGGCGAAATAGTTGATTTGCTGCATCAGTTTGCAGAAATGCCAAAGACGCTGATGATTCCTGAAATCCCGTCAGATTCGTTTGCCAAAAGATTGTATAGTACTTATCTGAGTTATTTGCCCAAAGAAAAAGCAATTTTTGATCTGAAGATGAATGTAGATCAGCGTGGCTCATTTACAGAACTTGTACATACCTTGAACTGTGGCCAGGTAAGTATAAATATCTCCAAACCGGGTATTACTAAGGGTGAACATTGGCATAATACCAAATGGGAACAATTTATCGTTGTCAGCGGTCATGGACTTATCCAACTTCGCAAGGAAGGTACAGACGAAGTATTGAACTACGAGGTGAGTGGTGACAAAATACAGTCTGTTATCATGCTTCCCGGTTATACCCATAACATCATCAATCTCTCCGATACAGAAGATCTGGTGACGGTTATGTACTGCAATGAGATATTCAACCCGGATAAACCGGATACATACTTTGATAAAGTAAAAAAATGATCATGGAAAAACAACCCAAATTCGATTATTCAGATATAAAGTTCAAGGATAATGGTAAGTTGAAGCTTATCATCGTAGTGGGTACTCGTCCCGAGATTATCCGTTTGGCAGCTGTCATCAATAAATGCCGCCAGTATTTCGATGTTATTCTTGCCCATACAGGTCAGAACTATGATTACAACTTGAATGGTATCTTTTTCAAAGATTTGAAACTGGCAGAGCCTGAAGTATATATGGATGCAGTAGGCGATGACTTAGGAGCCACTTGTGGTAATATCATCAACTGTTCCTATAAACTCTTTGCGCAGACAAAGCCAGATGGAGTTCTCGTACTCGGTGATACCAACTCATGTTTGAGTGTTATTGGTGCAAAACGTCTGCATATCCCTATCTTTCATATGGAAGCTGGAAACCGTTGTAAAGACGAGTGTCTTCCCGAAGAAACAAACCGTCGTATCGTTGATATAATTAGCGATGTGAATATGGCATACTCAGAGCATGCGCGAAGATATCTTGCCGATTGTGGGCTGCCTAAAGAGCGTACTTATGTCACAGGTTCTCCTATGGCAGAAGTTCTTCATGGGAACCTTGCAGCGATCAATGCTTCTGATGTTCACCGACGTCTTGGACTAGAGAAGGGTAAGTACATCCTGCTTTCTGCTCATCGTGAGGAAAATATAGATACAGAGAAAAATTTCTTCTCACTTTTCACTGCTATCAACGCTATGGCAGATAAGTATGATATGCCAATTCTTTATAGTTGTCACCCGCGCTCCCGCAATCGTTTGCAGGCTTCTGGTTTCCAACTTGATTCTCGGGTACAGGTACAACAGCCACTTGGCTTTCATGATTACAATTGCCTCCAGATGAATGCTTTCTGTGTAGTCAGTGATAGTGGTACACTTCCAGAGGAATCTTCGTTTTATGCATCTGTCGGCAAGCCAATCTCTGCAGTATGTATCCGTACGAGTACAGAACGTCCGGAAGCTCTTGATAAGGCATGTTTCATTCTTTCTGGTATTGAGACTAAAGGACTGCTCCAGTCGGTTGATCTTGCTGTTCAAATGGCAAAAGATGGTAACCATGGTATTCCTGTTCCTAACTACACAGATGATGTATCTAATAAGGTTGTTAAGATTATTCAGTCATATGTTGGAGTTGTCAACAAGATGGTGTGGCGTAAGGAGATTTAGACTTTTGCAATCTGTATTTCCCAATATACACGATCATAAACTCAATTAGCAACAGTATCTGTGCAATGCCTATTGTCGGATAAAAATACTCCGGAAGATGAACTCGTATATCTTTCTTCCCCATAAATGGCAGCCACAATTTGCTGTTTTATGAGGTTAATGTATGTTTTTTTATTAAATAAATATAAAAATAAATTCTTTTGGGCTGTTACGGGTCTAAAGTAGCTACTTACAATATTGTTCAGTTGAATGCATTATACACCATCGCATGTTTCTTTATCGGACTTTCAATGATAGATTCAAACCAATGGGAGTTGTTTGATTTGGTGCGTAATCGTGATATCAACTGTACTGGTTCTGACAAGACATCCCACTATGTTTTTTGAAGAAACAAACTCTTCAAGGAGAAACTGTTAAGGAAGTCAATGATGAACATTGCAGTGAAGTGGAGAAAATGATGTTCGACCTCGATCTGAATATTGTTTGGTATGACGTATCCATTGTTGGAAAGACGAGGGTAAATCCATAAGTAATATAATCAATGAAAAAAAAGACATAATATCATATGTTCAACTTAGAGAAATTCATTGCTGACTCCGTGACCTCACGTCCAGTCAGTATGTTTGCGGCAGATGTAGAGGCAAACAAGGAGATACTTATCACCGAGATTAAGGGTAAGAAAGTATGTGTAGTTGGAGGAGCAGGTTCTATAGGCTCTAGCTTCATCAAAGCTGTTCTTCGGTTTGAGCCAGCATCTGTTGTGGTCGTAGATCTCAATGAGAATGGTCTTGCAGAACTAGTTCGTGATGTTCGTTCTACGGAGGGTCTCTTTGTTCCTAATGAGTTCCGTTGTTACACCCTCAACTTTGCAGACCCTATTTTTGAGCGTATATTCCGTGACGAGAAAGGTTTTGATATTTTTGCAAACTTTTCTGCTCACAAGCATGTACGCTCGGAGAAAGATCGCTATAGTGTACAGGCACTTATCGAGAACAATGATATCAAGGCAAAGAAGTTGATGGATTTGCTTACCGTATATCCACCAAAACATTTCTTCTGTGTATCAACAGATAAGGCTGCCAATCCAGTCAACATTATGGGTGCATCAAAGCGCATCATGGAGGATTTGGTGATGGCTTACAACAAGTATTTCAAGGTCACAACTGCTCGTTTCGCAAATGTAGCCTTCTCCAACGGATCTCTTCCTGACGGATGGATTCATCGCCTTCAGAAGAAACAGCCACTTGCTGCACCATTAGACGTGAAGCGTTATTTTGTTTCTCCTGAGGAGTCTGGTCAGATTTGTATGCTTGCTTGTATCCTTGGTAAGGGGGGGGAAGTCTTCTTCCCTAAGCTAGGTGAGGATCAGATGCTCACATTCTCTTCTATCTGCGATGATTTTGTAAAGGCAGAGGGATTCAAAAAAGTTGAGTGCAATAATGATCCATCTGCGAAAAAGTATGCAGCAAATATGGATTACGAGTCAGATACATATCCTGTTGTTTATTTCAAGAGCGATACCACTGGTGAGAAGGCATACGAGGAGTTCTATGTACCAGGCGAGAAGATTGATATGGAGCGTTTTATGGCACTTGGTGTTGTTGAACAGACTACACGTCGTAACATGGATGAAGTTGATCAGTTCTTCGTTGACCTGGAGAAGCTCTTTACAGATATAGATTTTACCAAGGCCCAGGTCGTTGATGCAATTAAGAAGTTTATTCCTAACTTTGAGCATGAAGAGAAGGGAAAGAATCTTGATCAGAAAATGTAATGAACAAGCAAAGAAACTATTCTATTGATCTTTTGAGAATCATATCCATGCTTTGGTAATGCATATGATTTTATTTTAGGTTATGTAATTATGTATATTGTGAATAATATGCTTAATACGTTATTCTATGCAATTTTTGTTCCATCAATGGCATTATGTTTTTTTGTGTGTAGTCTTTTGGATTTTCTTAAAAATAAATTATTCGAGGTTTTAAATATAAAAAAATAGAGTTGATGATTTCAAACATACTCAATGACTCGTTATTAAAAATTGGTAATCATGGCTGATTATAAAAATACAATAGACTTTATCAAATCAGTATATAGCAACCAAGAGTTTACCCCTCTGGCTGTTCCTGTTTTCGTGGGCAATGAAAAGAAATACCTCAACGAGTGTATTGATACTACCTTTGTTTCTTCTGTAGGTAAATTTGTTGATCGTTTCGAGGAAGATATGGCAAAATATACAGGTGCGAAGAAAGCTGTGGTTTGTGTGAGCGGTACTAATGCGCTTCATATGGCTTTGCAGCTTGTTGGCGTGAAGAAGGATGATGAAGTTCTCACACAGGCTTTGACCTTCATTGCAACCTGTAACGCATTGAGCTATATTGGTGCTCATGCAGTATTCTTGGATGTTGACCGTTCGACAATGGGGCTTTCTCCTGACTCTGTGAAAGAATGGCTCCAGAAGAATGCTGAGGTCCGCAAGAACACCCGCATTGGTGAACTAGACAAGAGCTTCGACTTCGCTTATCAGGAAGATGAACTTGCTTGCTACAACAAAAATACTGGTCGCAGAATCAAGGCTTGTGTACCGATGCATTCTTTTGGTCACCCTGTACGTATTGAGGAGTTGGTTGTCCTTTGTGAAGAGTGGCATATTGAACTTGTTGAGGACGCTGCTGAATCAATCGGTTCTACATACAAAGGAAAACACACAGGTACCTTCGGTAAAGTCGGTACCATCAGCTTCAATGGTAACAAAACTATCACCACTGGTGGTGGCGGTATGATGCTTTTCAATGATGAGGAGTTTGGTGCCTATGCAAAGCACATTACCACACAGGCAAAGATTCCACATCGTTGGGAGTTCCGTCATGATCACGTTGGTTACAACTATCGAATGCCAAACGTGAATGCCGCTCTAGGCTGTGCGCAGCTTGAGAACCTTGATATGTATGTAGCTAGTAAGCGTAAGGTAGCAGCAGAATATGAAGCATATTTCAAGAACATAACAGAAATTGAGTTCTTTGTTGACGCACCTGATACATATTCTAACTATTGGCTCAATGCTATTATCCTCAAAGATAAAGAGGCACAGATAGACTTCCTTACCCAGACAAACGACAATGGAGTGATGACTCGTCCTATTTGGGAACTCATGAGCCGCCTGCCAATGTTTGAGAAATGTGAGAATGACGGATTGAAGAACACCATCTTTTTTGCAGATCGTGTTGTTAATATTCCAAGTTCTGTACGTCTTACAGATTTACCAAAGGAATAATGCAGAAGCCTATAATATTAGTTGGAGGAGGCGGTCATTGTCTATCTGTAATTGAGGCTGCTGAAAGTGAAGGAAAGAAAATTCTGGGAATTCTCGAGATTCCTTCTGAATTTGGAAAAGAAGTTCTTCCTGGTCACAAAGTAATTGGTTGCGATGATGACATGCTAAAGTATGTTGAGGAAGCTGATTTCATTAATACAATAGGTTTCATCTCAACCCCATCCCTTCGATTGAAAATTTCAGAAAAGATAAACAAAGTCAAGGGAACACTCACATCTGTTATTGCCTCTACTGCCAATGTTTCAAAATATGCAACTATTGGAGAAGGTACTGTAATACTTCATCATGCTTCAGTTAATGCAGCAGCTGTAGTAGGCTGTAATTGTATTATAAATACATCTGCAAATATTGAACATGCGTGTATCATTGGCGATCAAACACATGTTTCAACAGGTGTTATGATTAATGGTGATAGCAAGATAGGCAGTCAATGTTTTATTGGCAGTGGTGCAATAATTGGTCATAGCGTGAACATATGTGATTATGCCATTATTGGATGTGGAACTGTTGTTATCCGTGACATCACAGAACCAGGTATTTATGTAGGCAATCCTGCAAAAAGAATTAAATAAAGCCCATGAAGGATTTTAAGAAACTTGCAATATCGAGTGACACAACAATTCTCCAGGCTCTTAGAGCTATGGATGAATTACGTCATAAGTCGCTTCTTGTATTCGAGGGAGAAGATTTTTATTCCATTATTACAATCGGTGAACTGCAAAGAGCAATTATTAAGAATATCCCTTTTGATTCTCCAGTTAAGGGTATCATCAATGTAACAAATAAGACTTACGCAAGTACTTCTGATTCCAAGGCAAACATCAAGCAGCAGATGGTAGCTATCATGGCTGAGCTGATGCCTGTCTTAGATGAAAATGGAACACTTGTAGAGGTATATCAGTGGACAGACTTTTATGCTTCTAGCAAATTCTCTAACGAGAAAGTTCCCGTCGAACTTCCGGTTGTCATCATGGCTGGTGGCAAAGGAACACGTTTGAAGCCTATCACTAATGTCATACCAAAACCATTGGTGCCAGTTGGTGATAAGACTATTCTTGAGGTTATTATGGATCAGTTTGAAGGTATTGGTTGTCACAAGTTCTACATGTCAGTCAACTATAAGGCTGATATGATGCAGTTCTATCTCTCGCAGTTAGATCATAAGTATGACATCGAGTTCTTTATGGAGGATAAACCTCTCGGTACTATTGGCAGCGTATCACTCTTGAAGGGCAAGATTACCACCCCATTCTTTGTGTCGAATTGCGACAGTATCAACGATCAGGATTATCGTGATGTTTATGAATACCATAAGAATAATCGTAACGACCTCACTATTGTTACAATGGTCAAAAGTTTCAAGATTCCTTATGGGGTGATAGAGACTGCAGAGGACGGATTGATGGTTGATTTAAAGGAAAAACCGGAACAGACATTTCAAGTAAATACAGGTGTTTATGTACTCAACCCTGAATTGATTGATGAAATTCCTGAGGGTGAGTTTTTCCACATCACCTACCTTATGGAAAAGGTTCGTGTGCGAGGAGGTCGTGTTGGTTGTTTCCCTGTAAGTGAAGGTTCATGGCATGATATGGGTGAATGGCCAGAATATTTGAAAATGATTAATGTATTATAATATGGAACAACCATTAGTATCAGTAGTTACGATAACACGTAATCGTGGGAAGCTGATTGATCGTTGTATCAAGAGTGTTCTTGGTCAAACCTATCAGAATATTGAGCACATCATTGTCGATGGTGCATCAGATGATGAAACGGATGATGTTGTAGCATCATTTACTGATTCACGGCTTAAATATATTAAGCTTGATAGCAACTGGTCTATTGCAAAAACCATCAACTATGGTGTAGAGCAATCTAAAGGTCAATTTGTCACTTTCCTTGATAGTGATGATGAGTATCTTCCAACAAAGGTAGAAAAGCAATTGGCAAAGATTCAATCACTTCCCGAAGAATATGGTATGGTTTATTGTTGGATGACCTATTTTGATCAGGAGACTATGAAGATAGATCATATCCACAATCCTCAAGTGAGAGGCGATGTTTCGGAGCTTGTAGTAGAGAAGCCTGTCGTCTCTGGAACTCCAACCTATTTCTTCCGCAGAGAAGCTTTCCTTGCAAATGGGGGATGGAAGGAATCAGAGGAAATTGGTATTATCTCGGATTGGGAAATGGGGGCTCGTTTCTGCCAGAAATGGAAAGTTGATTATGTGCCTGAGTCGCTTATTAATGTGTATGTAAACCATGGATTCACGCGCATGAGCGAGAATAGGTATTATAAGCAGAAACTCGAGAAATTGATCAAGTTTGAGAAATATTTCTTGCAAGAGTTTTATAATGTTTTCAATAAGTATCCTGAAAGAGCTTACAAACATTATTATATTCTCTCTCGTGCTCTTATGCTTATGGGGCGGTATTCAGAAGCATGGCCTTACTATAAGATGCTTTTATTTAAAAGACATACTTTCAAAGATATTTTTCTTATACCTTTCTGTCTCACACATAAAGCCGAATAAACATGTTGCAAAATATAGATTCTAAATACAAGGATAAGATTGCTATTGTTACCGTGGGCTACAATAGACTGCATAGTCTTAAGCGTTTGCTAGATTCTATTGATCAAGCTCATTTTAAAGATAGTGACATTCCTCTTGTTATTAGCATTGATGCCAGTGGAAATGAGTCCCTTTACGAATTTGTGAGAAACTTTCAGTGGAAGCATGGTCAGAAGTATGTAAATATTCAAGAGGAAAGGCTTGGGCTGAAGAATCATATATATCAGTGTGGTGATTTGACTAAGTATTTTCGCGCAATAATATTACTTGAAGACGATCTCTTTGTCAGCCCATTCTTTTACTCTTATGTTCTGAACATTTTAGAAAAGTATGGAGATGATCACCGTATAGCTCAGATTTCTTTGTACAAGAATGAGCGTAACGGTTATGTAGGTCTTCCGTTTGCCAATGTTCAGAATGGTTCGGATACTTTCCTGATGCAAGACGTTTCTACTTGGGGTGAATGCTGGACAAAATCAATGTGGGATGCATTCAAAGAATGGAGAGACTCTCACTCAGAAGAAGATATCCAGAATATAGATATGCCAGATACCATCAAGGGCTGGACTAGGGCTTGGTCTAAGTACTATAATGCCTATGTGGTAGATACCCAAAAGTATATTGTATATCCGAACGTACCTGTGACAACAAACTTCAGCGATGCTGGCGAACATGGAGGAGATAACAATAGCGTAGTACAGGTTAACCTTCTGCTGCAAGATTTTGACTATCGTATGTACGATATAGATCAACTTGTAAAGTATGATATCTATTTCAATAATGTTGATTTATACAAGTGGTTGGATATTTCAGAACAAGATCTTTGTCTTGATGTTTATGGCTTCCACAAGAATGCAAAGGGATGTCGATATATACTATCTACCAAGGTTCTCCCATATAAGGTTATAAGGTCTTTTGCGCTGAATATGCGTCCGATAGAATTAAATGTGAAGTATAATATTGCTGGCAGGGGGCTATTTCTCTATGATACAAGAGAAGCGAATGGTTCTATAAGAGTAGAGTATCATAAGAATGTCGTTCCTTATTTTTTGGAAGGATTTGACGTTAGATTATTAATAAATTATGTTACAGCATGGATAAAGATGGCTGTAAAAATGAAATTAAGAGTGTTCAAGAAATGATGTCGTTAAGCTTTTATATTGATTTGCTGAAGGATAACAGAGTCCGAAGAAAATACAATCAGCATAGTATAGCTTCAGGCAAAGGCTCTGCCATCTTGATGTTTCATCATGTGGCAGAAAACTGTCCAGATGGGGTAAGCGCCTCATGCTATAGCTCGATTGTTGACTTTAGGAACCTCTTGACAGAACTCAGTAAATTCAAGCACTTTGTACCACTCCCAAAGCTATGTAAAGACCTTCAGGATGGCATAGTTCCTAAGGATAAGATAGTCATCACTTTCGATGACGTACCGGCTAATGTGTACTACAATGCGGTTCCTATTCTTCGAGAATTGAATGTCCCATATACACTTTATATTTCTACGAGTTTGATGGGAACAGACGGTTACCTGTCAAAGGAACAAATAGTCGAATTGTCAAAAGACCCTTTGTGTATAGTAGGTTCGCATACAGTTTCTCATTGCAAACTCAAGTACAAAGGAGTTAATCTGGAAGAAGAATTCTCTGCATCCAAAAACACTTTGGAGCTGTTGATCAAGAAGCCTGTAGAGCATTTTGCTTATCCATACGGTACTCCTTTTGCCATCTCAGAGAGGGTCATACAGCAAATGAAGTCGTCAGGACTGTATCAAAGTGCAGTTTCTACTATACCAGCATATATAAATGAATACTCGGTAGAAAACCGATTTTCTTTGCCGAGAATTCATAGTCAGTTATTTACAAACGAATATTTAAATAAATAATAAATATGAGCAAGCTATTTTCACAAGCTAATCTTCAGAAGATTGTTGCTAAATTAGGAATGCCTGGAATCCGTTTCTGGCACGCATACGTTTATTACAGAAACAGAGGCAAGTGGCCAAATTTCAGCCATCCTACCGATTTGTCGGAGATGATCCTTGCTTCAATGCATAAGAAGGAGTTCCTTAAGAACGCCTATTATGCCGATAAGTGGAAGGTAAGAGAGTACATCGAGAGCAAGGGTTTGGGTGACATTCTCCTTGATGTATATGGTGCATGGGACAAGGCTGAGGATATTGACTTTGATGTACTCCCCGAAAAGTTCGCTCTTAAGCCAAACAACGGTTCTGGTGGGCACTTCTTCTGCAAAGATAAGAGCAAGAGTGATATCCCTGCTGTACGCAAGCAGATGAATCAGTCTATCATCCTTGATCGTCTTGGCTATCATTTTGAGCCTCATTATGGAAAAATTGCCCCCAAGATATATGCAGAGGAACTCATTGACACGGGTACAGAAGCTTGGCCAACTGATTACAAGTTCACTTGTGTGAATGGCGTTATCGGTGATGTGTTCGTGTGCTGTGAGCGTGAGACTGGCACTACGAAATATATTACTCTTGACACTGATTGGAATGTACTTCCTTATACCAAGAAAGAGTATATGCCTGATTTCATTCCAAAGAAGCCAAAGCATTTGGATAGAATGATCGAGATAGCTAAGATTCTTTCAGCTGATTTTGAAATCGTGCGTGTTGACCTCTACGAATATAAAGATAAAGTTTATTTCAGTGAGTTGACCTTCTCACCTTGGGGTGGGTATATGTATTCCTACAATCAGGGTGGGCTCAACAAACTTGCTGAGCTTTATTACAAGACTAAGAAGAGGTAGTTTTATTGTGTCACGTTAATCACTTCTTGATGAATATTTACTTAAAGCGAATAGGGGCATTTCTACAGTATTTCGGCTCTACTTTGGTTATAGCAGTAATACAGATGTGTATTAATCCGATGATGGCAAAAAATCTTTCTCCGGAAGATTATGCCACCATCGGTTATTTCTCATCCTTCAATCTGCTCTTAACGCCACTGATTACATTTTTCCTGACAAATTTCTATACTCAGAGGTATTTTAAGGTCAGTGAGGAAGAGAGAGAGAACATTAAGGTTACAGTCATGAAGTTGGCAATCTATCTGTCATTTGCAATGGCTGTCATTTCCATTATAGGATTGTATGTATATCATGTGCTGATCAATAAGTCAAGTGACATTCCGTTTTCTCCATACGCATTCCTGACAATATTTGCTATTCCGTTTACCGGACTCTATTCGCTCAAGCTAACAGAATACCGACTAAAGCGCGAAGCTCGCAATTTTGCCTTTGTCACTATAGTCTACGGATTGTTGGCTGCAGCACTTGCTATTGCGTTTGTGGTGATTGTCAAGTGGGGGGCTTTTGGACGATTGTTTGCCACTATTCTTGGCAATGGACTTGTGTTCGGTGTTATGGTGTTCTTGGAACGCAAATATCTCAAAGGCAGACTTAATGGCAGAATTGTGAAGGAAGTGTTCCAATTTTGTTGGCCGCTCGCCATTGCAGGCATGTTGAGTTTCTTTAATGCTGGCTTTGATAAGGTGCTATTGGAACGTTTGGGTAATCTCTCAGAGCTTGGGTACTATAGCGTGGGTGTACAAATAGCTGGTTATCTGACCATATTCAGCAATGCAGTAAATTCAACCTTCCAACCAGATATTTATGAGTGCTATTCAAAGAAGAACTACAGGAAGTTGGTCTTGTATGTAGGCATAATCGTAGGCTCTATAACTGTTTGTGCTTCGGTTTACATTATTTTAGCACCTTACATAATTGGTTTGCTTACAGCTGGAAGATATGTATATTCTGCACACTACTCTCAGATTATTGCCTTATCGACTATTACAGCAGCCATTTATTATTCTTCCAGTCAGATATCCATAGCAATGGGATATACAAAACTTTTGATGTGGGTGAAATTCTTAGGTGGAGCATTGTCTGCTTTGATGTTCATCCTTTTGATTCGCTATTTTCAATTTGAGGGAGCTGCAATCGGTAATGTAGTTTCTTATTTGATGTATTTTGTAATCAATGTCCTTGCACTTTGGATATTCAAGCGTAAAGAACTGAAACAAAGATGAGAAAAGTAGGGTTATTTACTATATATATCTGCAACTATGGTGCAGTTTTACAGACGTATGCATTAAAAAGGTGTATCGAAGAATTGTATAAGGATATCAACGTTTCGATAGTTGATTTCTATTCGCACGAGCATTATCGCATATTTTCAACTTCAGCAAAGAATCCAATTAGGAAGCTGGTTAAGTATGGAATGATACTTGGGCACTATCCGGCACTTTTCACCCGCAATAAACGAGAAAAGAAATTTATTGCAGAAGAGTTTAATCTCTCGGAGAGGTATCCCGATTTGGATTTGTTATTAAAAGAAATGCCTATATACGATTATTACTTAACTGGTAGCGATCAGGTTTTCAATAGCAACTCAAAGTACTCTCCATTGTTCTTTCAGCAGTTTAGTATAAAATCGGGTATTAAAGCAGCGTACGCACCAAGCTTTGGACAAAGCGTATTCTCCGATGATGAGAAGTCGAAAATCAAAATCCTTATCAAATCATTTGATTTCTTAAGTTGTCGAGAGAATGATGGAGCAGAAATGCTCTCGCACATCTGTGGTAAAGATGTCCCATGCGTCATTGATCCTACACTATTATTGTCTGCGGCTCAGTGGAGCAAAATGATGAAGGCTCCTGAAACTAACGAAAAGTACCTTCTTGTTTATGATCTGAATGGTGGTGTACGTATGTTGGACATAGCGAGAAAAGTGGCCGCAGAGAAGGGACTGAAGATTTATTGTATCACTCGTCACCCAGATATCAGCTTTATTTACAAAGGAATCGATAAGGTTATTTATGATGCAGGCCCCCGAGAGTTTGTTGGTTATTTCTCTAAAGCTTTATACGTGATAACCGATTCGTTCCACGGAACAGCATTTTCACTTATTTTCCGCAGTAATTTCAATACATACATTGCTGTACCTAAGTCTTCTCAAAGAATCAAATCGCTTTTGACAGTTTGCGGTCTGTCTCGTAGAATAATCACGGATGGAACAGGAATAGATATGTCAGACAACTGTTTACAGCAATTTAACGAACCTTCATTCAACGCATACAGACAATCTTCAATTGATTACATAACCAATATTTTCAAATAAGTGATGACAAGAAAGGCAGACATATTTATTTGTGGAGACATAATCAATCAAACCACAGATAAGCAATTTATTGACTCAAGCCTAATTGATGTGATACAGCATTGTGAGTATTCAATATGCAATTTTGAGGGCACATGCAAGTCTGACACATTGCAAAAAGGACAGATGCTCCAACGTGAATCTACACTCCAGTCCTTGAAGGATGCCGGATTTAATATGCTACTTCTAGCCAATAACCATATTACAGATTATGGTGAGTGTGGACTAAGACAGACCATAACTTCTATTGATCAGTACGGATTTGACAGAATGGGGGCGGGATTCGAGTATAATGATGTGTACCGTCCTCACGTTCTTAATATTGCCGGATTGAAGATCGGTATAATCAATCTATGCGAAGCTCAACTTGGGCAATTTAAGGAGAAGGATCAATCGCATGGTTATGCATGGCTGGGAGATTATGAGTTAGATGAACGAATAAGAACCCTCAGAAAAGAAGTTGACTATTTGATTGTCATACCACATGCTGGTCTTGAATCTTATTCTGTCCCTCTTAAGCAATTCCGCCATTTGTATCAGCATTGGTGTGATTTAGGAGTTGATGTTGTAGTAGGAGGACATCCGCATATTTCTCAAGGCATTGAGCAATATGGCAATTCTATCATATTCTATAGTTTAGGAAATTTCTTTTTTACAGGCTTTAATGGTGAAATTGATACTTGGACTAAGGGTATTTCATGCGTTCTTCATTTTTCTGAAAAGGGTATTTCTTACGATGTCATACAACATAGAATGAATGACGAATGTGTTTCTACTGTTCATACTGATATCAATAACATTGAAGCTAAGAATTACATCCTTGCAAATGATGAATCATATAAAAAAGCATTGAAAGAACAGAATGCAATTGCTTTTGAAGCTTTGCCAATGAGATTGTATATGTCAGCATTAAATGGTACGTCGTCTTGTGATAGTCTTGTAACAAAGATTAAGAAGATAATTTTCTATTTGATCAACAGAAAATCATTGTATGCTGGTACAGAGAAGTATAGGATGTCAGTCCTTAAGCGATTAACAGAAAATGAAACATATCGTTATTTAACAATCTCTGCTATAGAGGATCAGTTGGGTGAAAACGATCAAAGATTATGAATATAGTTAATAATTATAGTAAATATCTGATTGCTATTTTTATAGCATATCTTGCATTGGCACCTACATCAATAGTTGAGTCTGGGTTAATGCGATTTATCCCGACTCTTGCTATTATAGTCATCTTCTTGTTCGGCATTATTAGCTTCAAGTCAGGCAAGTGTGCAAGAATGGGAACAATTGTAGCATTGTTTGTTTCCTGGATTTTAATTTGTGCAGCCGTACATCCATCGGTAGAAGGAAGCAAGGTTATGACATTACTGAAATCCTCTTATTGGTGTTGGATTTACTTCATTGCATATACCATTTTTGTTAATCAGAGTGATAATGAAACAAAAATGGATAGAGTGATTATGGTTGCTACAGTGCTGTTTGCTCTTTCGTTCAACTATTCACATATATCCAGAGTAGTAGAGTTGGAACTTGCAGGAGATAATGCTGTGTTCTATTCTTTGCTAATGATGCCTTGGATTACGTGTATTTCTAATTCAACGAAGCGTTGGGCTACGGTAGCAATAGTAGCCTTGTGCGCTATTACTGCTCTAAAGAGGTCTGGAATCATTATACTTTTTACAACTGTTGCAATACTATATTATTGTGATTTTTTGTATAGAAAACGATTGCAACCTAAAACGATATTGACGGCCATAATGGTCATAGCTGGTGTATTTGCAGTATTTCAATTTAAAGCAGATTCTATTGATAGTATAAGTCAAAGATTTGAATTAATTGAAGACGATGGTGGCAGTGGTCGAGATATGATATATGAGGATGTTATTAACCGATATCAGAACTCAGATTTGATATATCAGATATTTGGAAGGGGATTTGATACAGTAAAAGGTAAGGATACAACGATGGCTCTTAGTGCCCATAATGATTTCCTTGAGGTATTATACGATTTTGGCGCAATTGGTTTTATCTTCTATTTGTTAATTCATCTCTCCCTCATTAAATGGACGATCCGTTTGCTCAGAGCACGGAGCCAGTTGGCATTCCCTGTATTGATATCATATGTCTGCTTTATAGTCATGTCAATGGTTAGTCACCTTATATTGTACCCTACTTACTTCGGTCTCTTAACTGCATTTTGGGCATACGCTGAATGTAAAGACAACGAACTTCAATATCAAAAATCAATATGATTACATCACGTAACCACCTCCGTTTTTATCTTCAAGCGGATATGATGATGAATCGAGGCTATTCAAAGAACCTCTCAATGTGAAACTGCTCCACCTCATCTCTCCCGACTACATATTCATCTTTGAAAGGTGAATCAAAACGAAAGGTTGACGTGATAGGGAATCTCAAAATTAAAATGGGAATACAATGAATAAATTCTATGTAGTTTGTAATACTTACTATCCAAATACTGCTTTTAGTAATCGAGTGTTTAGTTTTCTTCGAGGTTTTTCAGAACTGGGTGTTGATACTGAGGTTGTTTTCCTTACTCCAGACTCGGAGATGAGTAAGGTTCAGGAAACGTATCCCCATATCACATTTAAGTATATGTGGGAGAATATGCCATTTTCAAACCGCATTCTCAACAAATTCGCTGATGAGTTCTATGGATGGAAGTTTGCATGGAGTTTGACCCCCGGTGATGTAGTCTTCCTTACCAACTTCGGAAATGTGTTTTTTAAGGTTGTAAAGAGAAAAGGAGTAAAGGTTGTTCATGAGAAAACAGAACATCCGGATGTTTATAGCTTCAAAGGCTTCAACGTGGAGCGTTACAAGCGTGAGGTTGTAAAGGTAGATGGAATGTTTGTGATCTCAACGGCACTCAAGGATTATTTTGTATCTCGCGGTTTGCCGAAAGAGAAGATTGAGATAGTAAACATGACGGTTGATAGCAAGCGTTTTGCTGGACTCACAAAGCAACCATCAGAAAAGTATATTGCCTATTGCGGAACTGCATCTAATAACAAGGATGGTGTGGATGAGCTCATCAAGTCTTTTGCGATTGTAAATAAGACTCACCCTGAAGTGAAGCTTTACATAATCGGCAAGACTCCCGATAAGGATGATGCTTTTGGCAACCTGAAGTTGATAGAGAACCTTGGAGTGAAGGATTCGATCGTTTTTACCGGTATTGTATCAGCTGCTGAGATGCCTCAGATTTTGAAGAATGCAGCAGTTCTTGCTCTTGACCGTCCGGACTCTTTGCAAGCTCAATGCGGATTCCCCACAAAGCTTGGAGAATACCTCTTGACAGAGAATCCTGTCATAGTGACAAAAGTAGGTGATATTCCTCTTTTCTTGAAAGATGGTGAAACTGCACTTTTGGCTGAAGAACGTAATCCTAAGGAATTCTCGTCAAAGATTATTTGGGCACTGGAGCATCCAGAAGAGGCTGCGGAAATAGGAAAAGCAGGCGCTCAGGTCGCTATGAGAGAGTTTAATTATCTGAATGAGACCAAGAAGATTATTGATGTAATAAACAGATTATCATGAGTATAATAAAGTCTGCATATTTGGAGCTGGTAAAGTTGTTTTCACCCCGTTGGCATGCTCGTATGATAGGTGTGAACCTTGGGGACAATTGTTTGATTTATCGTAGTATGGAATGGCCCTCCGAACCATATCTTGTTACAATTGGCAATAATGTACAACTCACCAAAGGAGTTGCAATACATACACATGGAGGAGGAAATGTCGTAAGGCGCAAAGTGCCTGATTTCGATGCGTTTGGAAAGGTGGTAATCAAGGACTGGGCTTATATTGGGGCTCATGCCCAAATAATGCCAGGGGTAACTATTGGCGAAGGTGCAATGGTGGCTGCAGGTTCAGTGGTTACGAAATCTGTTCCAGATGGAATGGTAGTAGGCGGTAATCCTGCCAAAGTGCTATGTTCTGTGGAGGAGTATCTCGAGCGGAATATGCAGTATAACGTGCATACAAAAGGTATAGGAGAAAAAGAGAAAAAGCAATGTTTGCTCACTATGGATGAAAGCATGTTTTTGAAAAAGTAATTAAGAAGATATAAACTATGATTCAGTTTAATGTACAGGACATAAGCAAATATAGAGGACAGCTGATGGGTATTGCTACTCTTTTGGTCATCTTCGGGCATTCAGTGGGTAATGGTGTAGCAATGCCAAGATGGATGGAGTCTCTCTGTGGATTGTCATCCGTAGGGGTAGATATATTCCTCCTTGTAAGCGGTTTGGGGCTATGGTACTCGCTCACAAGCCTGAATGGAAAATACTCAAGGGGGTGGTATTTAAGGAGATATAAGAGGATATTGATTCCGTATCTTATCATTATTGGTTTCCAGAAAGTATTATCTATACTACACGGGATGCCTATTCATCAGGCTTTGTTTGAGCTATCAACACTCAGTTATTGGGTCAATCATCAGGGAGCTTGGTTCATTGCAATGCTGATACCGGTGTATGCACTTACTCCGTTTCATTACCGAATCTGCAATAAGGTAAAGAATCCTGTGTTGTATTCTTTGTTGCTTATTGCTTTTGTGGTTGTAATCTCTGCATTGAACTATCCGGTTGAAAGTACAGCTTGCCAGATGGTGATTGATAATGTCAAACAGGTGTTGTATCATTTGCCTAGTTTTTTGATAGGGTTCATGTTAGCGCCTTTAGCAAAGGCAGGCAAGAAGATCTCATATTTTTGGATGAGTATTTTGCCTCTTGCACTTGTAGCAATAATGAAAGTCATGCAGTGTGGATATTGGCCAGAGTTTTTGGTGTTGCCTTTCGTTGCGGTATGTTGCCCGACTTTCAAGTATATGGGTAAGATTATTTCTTCTATACTGAATTTCTTCGGCAAAATTTCTTTGGAGTCATACTTGTTAAACGGAGTAGTTGGAACTTGGATTATCTGGTACTTGCCAAATCTGTATAACTCTCCAATGAACAAGGGGGGCTATTTGTCTTACTTCATAGTATGTGTGGTAGGAACTGTGTTGGCACACCTAATACATTTGATGTGCGACAAACTGTTCTTTAAATCAAAAGAACGATAAATACATAATATGACGGTAAAACATTTTTTTGAGGTATATTCTCCTCTGAGAATGTGGAGAAAGATTTGGTTAAGTCTTGCATGCCTTCCTATGCTTCCTCAACATAGGGCAAAATTTTTAAAGATGGGAGGCGTTCATATCAATGGAAGAGCTTACATCTATGGAGGAGTAACTATTGATACCGTATTCCCAGAATGTATTCACATAGGTAATGATGTTCGTATTACAACCGGAACAAAAATATTATCGCACTATCTTGACCCTTCTCAACCAGGGGTGCATTTCCGTAAGGGGGAGGTGCATATCGACGATGATGTTTTTATTGGTGTGAATGTGTGTATATGCAGTTCGGTGACAATTGGCGAGGGTGCCATAATAGGGGCTGGAAGTGTAGTGACCAAGGACATTCCACCCTATCAGGTTTGGGCAGGTAATCCAGTCCGTTATATTAAAGATAGAGCAAGATGAAAATTGCTATTCTTATACCAACTATTAAACCTGGAGGAGCTGAAAAACAGGCAGCTCTCTTAGCTGCCATGTATAGTGAAGAGCATGAAGTACATTTTGTTTCATTGTATGGTAAAAGAAACCTTTCTATTATAGTTCAGCAGTATCTTGAGGCAGCTAATGTTCAAATCCATTTCTTGTCTGGAAAACGATTCAGCAAATGGAAAGAATTCTATCAATTGCTGAAACATTATAAAATTGAGGTGGCATTCAACTACTTGACTGCATGTGACGTGACTGGGGCCATAGTGGAGAAATTAGCTGGAGTAACGACGGTTTTTAATGGAATTCGTAATTCGAGATTAGCTCCTGCAAAGGCTGTAATGGAATGGTTTGCCCACAATCTTGTGGCAGATTTTACCATTTACAATTGTCATTCGGGTGCAGAATATTTTGAACGTCTTGGTTTCTGCAAGAAAAAGACCATCGTAATTCATAATTGTTTTCCGGATATTAGTGTGCCAATAGAACGAAAGAACAAGGATATAAAGACGATTGTTACTGTTGGCCGCTTTGAACCTCAGAAAGATTATCTTACTGCTATCAAGGCCATTACAGAGTTGAGGAAAACAAGAAAAGATTTTGTGTTCACCATTATTGGGCACGGGCATCTGGAAGCTCAAATACGGCAATGGATGAAGGAGTACGGACTAACAGACTTCACTCAGATTCTTATAGCTCCAAGCAATGTGCAGGATATTCTTAAAGCTGCTGACATCTACCTTTCAACCAGTCTTTTTGAAGGTACTAGCAACAGCATCATGGAGGCAATGAACTGGGGCATACCTGTGGTGGCTACCAATGTTGGTGACAATTTTGTTTTGGTGGAACAGAATATAAGCGGTTATCTGACACCAATCGGAGACGTGGATGGACTTGTAAGGGGGCTGTCTGCTCTGCTATCATCATACCAGACTCGTATGCTCATGGGGCAGAAGGGGCATGAAAACCTTCATAACTTCTCGCCAGAAAAATTCAAAAACAACTACTACGAAATACTCAAAACTAAGATATGAAGATAGCGTTTATTGGCGGTAGATCATTCAAAACTCCGGATGGTATTGCAACCTATATGTACAATCTTGCAACGGAGCTGACAAAGCAAGGTTTTGAACCTATCGTTTATTGCGAGAGTGATGATAATAGAACAGAAATGATTAATGGTTTCAAGGTTGTTCACTGGAAGTCGTTCAAAAGTGCGGCATTTACAAAAATCATTTTAGGTCTTAAATCTACTTTGCATGCATTGTTTGTGGAGAGGGGTGTGTCAGTCTTTCATTATAACACATGGGCTCCTGCTTTGGTTGCAAGTTACATTCCGCCTTTGTTTGGCAAGAAAGTGTTGATGCAGAATCATGGTTTAGAATGGAAAAGAACCAAGTATTCCGATAAGCAAAAGAAGAAGATGAAGCTTATGGAGGAAATATCAGCCAAGACTCATAAGCATTGGACACTGGTATCACAGGAACAAACAGATTTCTTCTGCTCTGAATACAATCGTGTAGGTGTTACAATTCCATGTGCAGTCCGCATCCCTGAAGAAGATTGCAAATCTGATATTCTGGAGAAGTATGGATTGAAGGGGAACGACTACTTTCTATACATGGGAAGACTTGTTCAAGAGAAGAACCCTCTTCATCTGATTGAGGGCTTTATTCAGAGCGGCATTTCAGATAAGAAACTTGTTATTTGTGGAAATAACCCCCATATTACAGAATATGAGCAAAGTTTGTATGAAATGGCAAAAGACAACACCAATATCATTTTCACAGGAGCAATTTTCGGTGAAGATAAGGATGTGATATATCGAAACTGTTTTGCATTCTGTATTCCTTCGACACTTGAAGGATTACCGATGTCGCTTCTTGAGGCCATGAGTTATAAGAAAATTGTGCTTGCATCTGATATTCCTTCTTGTCGTGAAGCTTTAGGTGATAGTGGTGTGTGGGTGCCATATGAAGATTCAAAAGCTATTGCAGACGCATTGCAAAAGATTAACAGTAACTACGATGAATTAAAATGGCAGGAGGACGCTAACTACAATCGGGTAAAAGATCATTTTTCATGGGATAATACAACTCGTTTGTATATTGAGTTCACTTCATCATTTGTAAAATAATCATTTGATTATGAATATATTGATAACCGGGGTCCATGGTTTCGTGGGCTCAAACTTAGTGAAGTATCTCTCGAAAGAGAATACTATCTATGGGCTGGACATTGTGCAACCTGAGAAGGAGGGGGTGAAGTGTACCTTCTCTTGGGATGCGTTAGATGCTGAGGGAGCGTTGCCAGAAATCGACGCCATTATCCATCTGGCTGGTAAGGCGCATGATACGCGCAACAAATCGGCTGCCGATGTTTATTTCAAGGTGAATACCGGTTTGACGAAGAAGATCTTCGATTGGTATCAGGCTTCGGCTACTGCCAAGAAGTTCATCTTCTTTTCAACAGCCAAGGCTGCGGCTGAGTGCGTGCCGGAGATTCTGCTGGAGAATGTGATACCTGCACCTAAAGGTCCTTACGGAGAGAGTAAGATTCAGGCTGAGGAGTACATACTTGACGCGTTAGAGCGTCAAGGAGTTTCAAGGGTTTCAATGAGTTCTATAGTCCCTCCTTCGACAAGCTTAGGAACTAGAGTTCTTCCGAAGCATGGTAAAGAGGTGTATATATTCCGTCCTTGCATGATTCATGGCCCCGGAAACAAGGGTAACTTGAATCTGCTGTATGGTGTAGTGAGCAAGGGTATCCCTTGGCCGTTGGGTGCATTCGAGAACCGCAGAACATTTACCTCTGTAGGGAATATTTGCTTTGCTGTCAATGGCGTACTGACTAAGGATGTGCCTTCGGGTATTTACAATATGGGTGATGATGATGCGCTCTCGACCAATGAGCTGATTGAGGTGATCTGCGAGACCCTTGGCAAGAAGGTGCACATTTGGCGCATTCCTAAGGGCTTCATGAATGGTGTGGCAAAGGTAGGCGGCTGGCTGCATCTGCCTCTGAATCTTTTGCGTATGCAGAAGTTGACGGAGAACTATGTCAGTTCGAACGCGAAAATCAAGAAGGTCTTGGGCATTGAGAAGATGCCAGTTGATGCTCGCAAAGGCTTGAAGCAGACGATTGCTTGCTTTGCGAAGAAGTAAGTTTCTTTATATTATTTACGGTCGAAAGCATTGCACTTGCCTTTGCTGGAGAAGTTAAGAAAAAAGTATAATATGAATACATACTTAATCTACGGAATTATTTTTGTGATTCTGCTTGTCTTGGAGTTGGTATATTTTAAGATTGCAGACGAGTTCAATATTATTGATAAACCTAATGAGCGTTCGTCGCATTCGACGGTTGTGTTGAGAGGAGGTGGAATTATCTTCTTGCTCGGATTGTGGATATGGAGTACTTTCTTCGGCTTTTCATACATTTGGTTTTTGCTCGCGGTAACGCTAATCGCTGGTGTGAGTTTAGTCGATGATATCCGCTCGCTACCTGATAGTGTGCGACTGCTGGCACAATTCATAGCTATGGCAATGATGTTCTATCAGTTGGATATTCTGCATCTAGATATGTGGTGGATTGTCATTCTTGCACTTATTGTGTGTGTGGGAGCGTCGAACGTAATCAACTTTATGGATGGTGTGAATGGCATCACGGGTGCATACGCTATGGCATCATTGCTGCCACTCGCTCTTCTCAATAGCACTATAGGCTTTGTTGATCAGTCGCTTATCTATGTAGTCATACTTGCAGATGTCGTTTTCTGTCTGTTCAACTTCCGTCCGAAGGGTAAGGCGAAATGTTTTGCCGGGGATGTAGGCTCAATAGGCGTGGCATATATCCTGCTGTTCATGATTGGCTCGTTGGTGCTGGCGACGGGTGATGTCACGTACCTCATCTTCCTACTGGTATATGGCGTGGACGGTGTGCTGACCATCTGCCACCGCATTCTGCTGCATGAGAACCTGGGCGAGGCGCATCGCAAGCACGCATATCAACTGATGGCAAATGAGCTGAAAATAGGTCACGTGAAGGTCTCTAGTCTATATGCAATAATGCAGTTAGTGATTTCTTTGGGTTTCATTTATCTTTGTCCAGAAACTATGGCTGCTCACTGGATTTATCTGGTATCTGCAATCATTATACTTGCTATTGCTTACATCCTATTCAAGAAGAAATACTATCACCTCCATGAGGAGTATCTTGCTTCTCTCATAAAGTAATCACTATGATACAAATTGACCAGAAACTTATATCAGAACTTTTTGACAAGGCATTGGTGAATCCTCGTCTTCGTCAAAATTATGATCTCCGTACAAGTTCGGATGATGGAGGCCAACGAATGCTAAACGCATTGATGCCTGGTACTGTAATTCCTGTTCATCATCATCCCGATAGCAATGAAAATGTCATTCTCCTCTGTGGAAAACTCATCGAAGTCTTATTTGATGAGAATGGTAATGAGACCGAACGAATTCATCTGAATCCTACCGTAGGAAGCTTTGGTTGTGTAGTACCTGCTGGCGCATGGCATACTGTAGAGGTTCTTGAACCTTCTGTTATCTACGAAGCAAAAGACGGTAAGTATGGCGAGGATGGTAGTGAAACACTTGATGAGTACAGAGCAAAGCTGATTGGAAAAACAACCGATAACAAGTCATTTTCAAACTCTCTCGGTGACTTGAAGAAGAATATTGAGTACCTTATTGGCATGGAAAGACAGTCGGGTTTGATGGATGCAATCTCTCCTTTGTATATCTCTCGTGTGCTTAATGTCCCTTTGGAAGACGTTGAGAAAGTTATGAAGGGACTTTAATAACAATATCAAACGCTTTTAATCAATAGTTTATTATGATCACAGAAGAATTGAAAAAACGAGTGGCTGACTTCGTAGAAATGGAGCAGCGTTCTGGTTCTATGCAGTTGATGACAGCCGAGTACGTCGCTCGCTGCATACAGATTGCAAAAGAAGATGCTGCTGAAGCTCTCGAAGCACTCAAGTAGTAAACAAAATGAAATGCAGACGGTGTTGACCTAGACTATAACGATCCCATGTCTTTCTTTGATGTCGCAAGAAGGCTGGAGGCGGTCATAGTCCGTGAGGAGGGAGCGGAAACAAACCACCTGGCAAGCGGATGCCAGATTATGAATAGCATTAATGGCGAATGAATGGCAGGAAAGAACGATCAGAACTTTAATCAGGGCACGCTGGAAGAGTGGAAACTGAAGATGTTCCTCGACATAGCGGGGATGAGGGATATGGACGGGTATACCGGAGGGCGAAAGAAGAAGGTGCAAGAGGATCAGTAAGTAAGATACCTTGTTCTGCTTATCTGATTGCGATATAAAAGAAAAATACCTTGCTTGAGAATTCCAATCATATACCGTAGTGGCCGTGCTAAATGGGGTACCCGGTCTTGCGAAGAATTGTATAACCCCAGCAAAAAGAAATATATGAAACGATTGAAACAATTATTTTATTGTGTATTGGCGGCATTAATGTTTACCGGCTGTCAGTCCTACAAAAAAGTACCTTACCTGCAGGATGCTGAAGTTGTATTGTACGATACCCGAGATGCAGAGCTTTATGATGCTAAGATCATGCCCAAGGACTTGCTAACGATAGTAGTGTCATGTACCAGTCCTGAATTGGCGGCACCTTTCAATTTGACGGTGGCTACGCAGAATAGTGTAGCCTTGAGTTATACAACTACCCAACCTGTTCTGCAGCAATACCTAGTTGATAATGACGGTAATATAAACTTTCCTGTATTGGGTGAACTTCATGTGGGTGGTCTGACCAAGAAGGCAACCGAACAAATGATCGTGGAAAAACTGAAACCTTATATTACGGAAACTCCTATTGTAACGGTACGTATGGTGAATTATAAGATTTCAGTGATTGGTGAAGTTGCTCGTCCCGGTACATTCACGATTTCCAATGAAAAAGTGAATATCCTGGAAGCCTTGGCTATGGCAGGTGATATGACCGTATATGGTCTGCGTGATGATGTTAAGCTGATACGGGAGAATGCCAATGGTAAGCAGGAAATTATTCCATTGGATCTGAATAAGGCGGAGACTATTCTTTCTCCTTATTACTATCTGCAGCAGAATGATATCATTTATGTAACTCCTAATAAGGCGAAAGCTCGAAATTCGGATATCGGAACTAGTACAAGCTTATGGTTCTCTGCTACTTCGATCCTTGTTTCTATTGCCAGTTTGTTGTTTAATATCTTGAAATAAAAAGAAAGAGTTATGAAGGAAGAAAATCAAAACGTGAAAGGACGTGAAATGACTGAGGAGCAGATCGATTTCCGGGCACTGCTTTTTAAATATATTATTCACTGGCCTTGGTTTGTAGGTGCTGTGTTGCTATGTTTGGTTGGTGCGTGGTTTTATCTGCACTGGGCTACCCCGATTTATAATATTTCCGCTACAGTTCTGATAAAAGACGAGAAGAAGGGTGGAGGTGCAGGACTTTCTTCGGAATTGGAGGATATGGGGTTAAGCGGTCTGATGACATCTTCTAAAAACATTGATAACGAGTTGGAAGTTTTACGTTCGAAAACCTTGGTAAAAGAGGTGGTTAATCAGTTGGGACTGTATATAACTTATAAAGATGAGGATGAGTTTCCTGCTAAAGGTTTATATAAGTCATCTCCGGTACAAGTGAGTTTGACACCTCAGGAGGCTGAAAAACTGAAAACTTCGATGGTAGTAGAGATGATCTTACAACCTGAAGGTAGTATGGATGTGAATGTGACTGTAGGTGAAAAGGGCTATCAGAAACATTTTGAAAAGCTGCCTGCTATTTTTCCTACTGATGAAGGTACATTGGCTTTCTTTCAGGTAGCTGATTCGGTAACTTTACAGGATGGAACGAAAGTTCCTCGGATAGAGAAGAACGTACGCCATATAACTGCGACAATAAGTAAGCCAATGAGAGTGGCAAAAGGCTATTGTAACAGTCTGTCTATTGCTCCTACTTCTAAAACGACTTCTGTTGCTGTGATTTCATTGAAGAACTCCAGTCTGCAGCGTGGACAGGATTTTATCAACCAGTTGCTTGAAATGTATAATCGCAATACGAACAATGATAAGAACGAAATAGCCCAGAAGACGGCTGAGTTTATTGATGAACGTATTGGTATTATTTCAAAAGAATTAGGTAGTACGGAAGCTAATCTGGAGTCCTTCAAGCGTGATGCGGGTATCACGGACTTGACGAGTGAAGCTCAGATAGCTTTGGCCGGTAATGCTGAGTATGAAAAGAAGAGTGTGGAGAACCGTACTCAAATCAGTCTGGTAAATGATTTGCGTAAGTATCTGAGAGGTAATGAATACGAAGTATTACCGAGTAACGTAGGTTTGCAGGATGCTGCCTTGATCGGTGCGATTGAACGTTATAACGAGATGCTTATTGAGCGTAAACGCCTGTTACGTACATCAACAGAGAATAACCCTACGATTGTGAATCTAGATACGAGTATCCGTGCTATGAAAGCTAATGTGCAGGCTACTCTTGAAGGAACCTTGCAGGGGTTGATGATCACCAAAGAGAGCCTTGACCGTGAGGCGAGCCGCTATTCCCGTCGTATCAGCAACGCTCCGGGTCAGGAACGTGCTTATGTGAGTATTGCCCGTCAGCAGGAGATCAAGGCCGGGTTGTATCTGATGCTGTTACAGAAACGCGAGGAGAATGCGATTGCACTTGCTGCTACTGCCAATAATGCAAAAATTATCGATGAAGCAATAGCTGACGATACTCCGGTATCTCCTAAAGGCAAAATGATTTATCTGATTGCATTGGTGTTGGGTATTGGAATTCCTGTCGGTATCATCTATTTGATTGAACTGACGAAATTCAAGATCGAAGGTCGTGCTGATGTAGAGAAACTGACAAGTGTGCCTGTTGTCGGTGATATTCCATTAACTGATGAGAAGAATGATAAGAATGGTTCTATCGCCGTCTTCGAGAATAAGAATAATCTGATGAGTGAAACTTTCCGTAATATTCGGACCAATCTTCAGTTTATGCTAGATAATGATCAGAAGGTGATCCTTGTGACCTCAACTGTCAGTGGTGAAGGAAAATCGTTTGTTTCGTCGAATTTGGCTATCAGTCTTTCTCTTTTGGGAAAGAAGGTGGTGATTGTCGGACTCGATATTCGTAAGCCGGGGTTGAATAAAGTATTCCAGCTCTCTAATAAGGAGAGAGGTATTACTCAGTATCTTTCCAACCCTGAAACGGATTTGATGGAGCTTGTTCAACCTTCTGATGTAAATAAGAATCTGTTTATTCTTCCGGGTGGTACTGTTCCTCCTAATCCAACGGAACTGTTAGCCCGTAACGGCCTGGACAGAGCGATAGAAACCTTGAAGAAGAACTTCGATTATGTCATCCTTGATACTGCTCCTGTCGGCATGGTAACGGATACCTTATTAATAGGTCGTGTAGCAGACTTGTCAGTTTACGTATGCCGTGCTGACTACACTCATAAGGCGGAATATACATTGATCAATGAACTGTCTTTTGAGAAGAAGCTGCCTAATCTTTGTACCGTCATTAACGGTGTAGACCTGAAGAAGAGAAAATATGGTTATTACTACGGCTACGGTAAGTATGGCAAACACTACGGCTATGGTAAACGTTATGGCTACGGCTATGGATATGGTCAAGATACAAAAAGATAAATATCTGAATATCTATGAATTATAACTTTTCTCAGAAAAAGAGCCCCGCAAGGGGCTTTTCTTTTTGTTATCTGAAATAAAAGCCTCACCTTTGCATTGTTGATCAACAAAACGTGAATAAAATAACTTGAATTTGAATCTTTAAAAAAACGTATTATGAGTGTAATTTACAAAGTTGTTACGCGACCATCTGACCCGCGTGTTCCCAATTCTCCCAAGAAATATTATCCGCATCTGATCACTTTAGGTCAGTCTGTCAATCTGAAATATATTGCGCAGAAAATGCAGGGCTATTCTTCTTTATCCATCGGTGATATCAAGAGTGTGATTCAGAATTTTGTGGAGAAAATGAAAGAGCAACTTCTGGAAGGTAAGTCTGTGAATATCGAAGGCTTGGGGGTATTTATGCTGACTGCCTGCTCGAAAGGGGCGGATGCAGCGAAAGATGTCAATGCTAAAAGTGTGGGTAGCGTACGCATCTTCTTTCAGGCGAATAAGGAACTGCGTATCACGAAGACGGCTACCCGTGCAGATGAAAAACTGGATTTGATCAGTCTGGATGAATATCTGAAGAAGTTGAATGCCTCTGTGACTCCGAATGATCCGGATGATGGTGAAAATGGCGGTGGTGGAAATGAAGGAGGAGGAGACGAGGAAGCCCCGGATCCGACTGTATAATCTGAAAAGCTTAAAAAAGAAAGGAGGAAAAATCTATGAAGAAAACTTGGAGTGTAGTTTTGAAAGTAATCATTGCTGTAGCCGGTGCGATTGCCGGAGTACTGGGAGTACAGGCTGCATCATTGTAAGCAGCATTCAGTAAATAAAGTAATTGGTTAGATAAGACAGGCAGGCGGGAAGAACTTTCCCACCTGCTTTGTTGTATGCTAAAATATCAAATAGTTGGCGTTACTTTTTCGTGTGCGATAACGAAAACACAAAAAATAACATTTTATTATGTAGAAAAAAATGAGGGAATGCTTCGTAGTTCACAAATAATGATTAAATTTGCCGCGATTTGTAATGTTGAGTTTGCAAAATGACGAATAATACT
>PPYF01000070.1_pt1 | contig 56991 bp, 54 predicted proteins | sample 1559871 | NCBI WGS metagenome assembly PPYF01 (sample SAMN08240021, study PRJNA423297) | Human gut metagenome, whole genome shotgun sequencing project.
AATGAAGCCAAACTTCTTATTATGCTTGACTTTACGTAGAAAAAGCCGTAAAAGTGTCTAACTTTTACGGCCCACTTCAATAAAATATCTAGCGTTCCTTTTCGATTGAAATAATTGAATCTCTAATATTTAATTGGCTGTGACAAGTAATAGTTAAAGGAATTTTAACTGCTTCTGTAATTAAATCTTTAGCCAATCTAACTGCAATTCTCCCCATTTCATTGGTGTTCATATACACACTAGAAAGAGTAGGCGTTAAATATCGATTTAATCCAACATCGTCGAAACTAACTATTGAGATATCATTAGGAATATTTATGCCAGCATCATTAAAAGCTTTGTAAACTCCTAAAGCCATTGGATCGCTTCCAACGATTACTGCAGTGGGACGATCTTTTAGCTGTAAAATTTTCTTACCTGCTTCTAAAGCAGAAGCTGTCGACCAATCTGTAATAAAAGATTTACAATACTTATCCAGATTATGCATTTTCATCCAGCCAATATAGCCATTTTCTCGTAAATCATTTTGCTTAGAAACAATATTTCCGGTAAGATCTATAATCTCAGATTTTCCACCTATATAGACAATATTTTTATGCCCTAGATTATAAAGTGTGTCAAGGATATAAGTGATTTCTTCTATAAAATCATTACGTACAATATTGCATCCAAAAATATTAGTATTTACATCAATAAAAATAGTATTTGGATTAATGCTTTGAATATGCTTGATGGCAGCTGGTGTTATTTGACCTTCGATGATCACTGCACCATAATTTGCCAATATATTCTAATCTTTCACCGGGTCCTCTGCATTAATATGAAAAGTAGGATCATTATTTAAGATTCGGGAAACGCTGGCTGGTGATGCTCCCGCAATTCGTGCAATATCTCGAATACTTGCCATATAAGTACCTCTTTCAAATCAATATGATTAAATTATAACTCGATTTGGTTAAAACGATGTGTACCAGTTAAGTAAAAAGCAAGACATATATGAAAAACACGCTAGAATTTCTAGCGTGCAATGGATAATAGAGAAATAATTTAAAAAGATCTTACTTGTCTTCGTAGCCCTTTGGGTGACTCTTGTGCCACTTCCAAGCAGTTTCGATTACTTCATCAACGTTTTCATGTTTTGGCTTCCAGCCTAAAATAGTTCTTGCCTTAGTTGAGTCGGCAACTAGTGAATCAGGATCACCGCCGCGGCGAGGACCCATTGTGTACGGAATATCAATACCAGTAACTTTTTTAGCACTTTCTAAGATTTCTAAGTTAGAGTAACCTTGTGCGGTACCTAAATTGAATACGTCAGATTTATTAGTCTTCATCATATGCTTCAATGCTAAAATGTGAGCATCAATTAAGTCTTCAACTTGAACATAATCACGGACGTTAGTACCATCCTTGGTATTGTAATCATCGCCGAAGATAGTAAACTTACCATCACCTGAAATGGCACTCTTCAAAATATTTGGAATAAGGTGAGTTTCGGGACCGTGATCTTCACCAATAGTACCATCGCTTGAAGCACCAGCTACATTGAAGTAACGAAGAGCAGTATATTTAATACCGTCAGCTTTGTCAGCCCAAGCCATGATCTTTTCCATCATCATCTTAGTTTCACCATATGGGTTAATTGGATCAAGTGGAGTATCTTCAGTAATTGGCAACTTCTTAGGAATACCGTAAGTAGCTGCAGAACTTGAGAATACTAAATATTTCACATCTGCATCATTCATTGCTTTTAATAATGAAATCATACCAGAAACATTGTTATCGTAGTATTTAAGTGGTTTTTTAACTGATTCAGGTACTAATGAATAAGCTGCAAAATGCATTACAGCGTCAATTTTTTCATCACGTAAAATCTTTGATACTAAGAAAGTATCCTCGATGTCGCCTTGATAAAACTTTGCTTTAGGATCGACAGCTTTTCTGTGACCGGTGTATAAAGAGTCGAGTACAACGACGTCATTACCTTCCTTGACTAATTCACGAACGGCATGTGAGCCAATGTAGCCCGCACCACCTACAACTAAAACTTTCATTGTTTACTCCTTTGTTTTCTTGAAATCGATTACATTATAACACATAAATAGGTAAAACATTTACTATTATTGATAAAATATTTAATTAAGATTGAAAGAAAATTCGTAGTCTTTTTCAGGATTAATGTGATATTGCTTTTCAACATCAGCCCCCCAGCTGTCGATACCACCAACGCCGCGCACAGCTCCAGCAATAACTAACACAGTTCTGCGAGCAAGTGGTAATTCCTCGAGATGAGTAGCATTTTCTAATTCTTCAGCAGTGTAGGGTAAACAACTAAAATTAAACGGTTGTTTATCTTGCTTAAGCTTTAGACTAAATTCACTTTCTTGATCAGCATTATTTAAAGTAGAAGAACGAGTGATTTTGAGTGCCTTAGTTTGCATATGCATCCCGTTTTCTTGTGGTACTAAATATTTAGTTACTGGTAAGCCATCAACATGGAATTTTCCTTCTTTTGCACCAGCCATTCGGTCAGGATAAGTTTCCCCCGAAAGTCCTTCGTAGTCAAAGCCGGTTGCAGCAGTTGGCATGATGAAACGTATTCCAATCACTGGTAATGGTGGCAATCCTTTTTTACCAAAATAATGCATGACTATATTAATACAACCAGTATTATCAATATTATAAATGATTTTAACGTCAGTTGCTGGATTAGTTAGAGTTTGATACCAAAACGCAATTTGAACATGGTCAGCATATTCATGATTACTGAATTGATTATTAATTGGAGCAATTGGAAGTTCGTCGAATTGTCGGTCATCTACCTTTAATTCGATTTTAGTACATTTAGTAAACATATCAGCACCTAGCCATTGAGATGCCTTTAAATTAAAGCCATTACCTCGATCATTATCAGTAGTAGCTCGCCAGAAAGTAGGGGTCGGCACACGATATAACCATTCTTTGTTATTGATGTTGAGTGATTCTAACCCACCTCGTTCGTAGCTGAAAAGATAATGGAAATTTTTACCAGTGATTCCTAAAGTGGCATCACCATAGATGATTTGTAAATTATTTGTGTAAGCCATAGTAATATCTAACCTCCTGCATTGCTGGCTTTGGTGTTCTATCTGCAAACATTAACCCATCACCAGAAAATTCATAGTCTGAGTGACGATCATCAAAATCGCCACCATAGCGGAGAACGTTTTGTTTACTGATAGGATCGTAGACTAAGAGCGCTTGATCAATAAAGTCCCAAATAAATCCTCCTACATATTGTGGGTATTCATCAATTAATTTAATATAGCTGCCCATACCACCATCAGAATTACCCATATCATGCATGTATTCACACTCCATAAATGGTTTTTGTGGGTTATTTCTTAAGTATTCCGCGACCTCTTTAGGTGGTAAATACATATGGCTTTCAATATCAGAAATTTGATCTTTTAATTCTGGTCTATGAACGACACCTTCGTAGTGAACTAGACGAGAAGAATCATGTTCTTTGTAAAATTCGTTCATTGCAACGATATTACTACCGGCATAAGATTCGTTTCCTAATGACCAGAATAGGATAGATGTATGATTTTTGAAAGTCTCATAATTATTGCGGGCACGATCGATTACTGCTTCACGCCATTCAGGAACAGAACCAGGTACATTATCAGATGGTTCAACTTGTCCCATCTTTTGCCAGGTACCATGAGATTCCAGGTTGTTTTCTGCCATCATATAAATGCCGTTTTGATCGCAAAGATAATACCATGAGATTTGGTTGGGATAATGGCAAGTTCTAACAGCGTTGATATTGTTTTCTTTGAAAGTATCGATATCTTTTTCCATATCGTTCAGAGTAATGCTACGGCCGGTTTTGGCATTCCATTCATGGCGATTAACCCCGTTAATAATTAGGCGTTTGCCGTTGAGCAAAATTACCTTGTCTTGATTAATTTCAATTCGTCTAAAGCCAAATTGGTAAGGAATTAATTCAACTAGGTGACCATTTTCATCATAGACTTCAATCAATAACTGATACAAGTAAGGATGATGATTATCCCATAAATGAATATTTTCCAAAGTTGAGCTAGTAAATTCAACTTCAGAGTCAAGTGGGGCATCTTGTTCTAAAATAGCTGAGCCGTTGACGTCTTCTACGGATAAGTGAACATGACCATTGAGTGAACCAGTAAATTTTAATTCAGCGTTGAAAATACCATCTTGATAGTTGTCACAAACAGTAGGTTTAAGATCCAAATCAACTAAATGTGTTTCAGGAAATGCTAGTAATTCAACGGATCTAAATAGACCAGAAAATCTGAACATGTCTTGATCTTCAAGCCAAGAAGCCGTACTGTGTTTAAAAACTTCAACAGCTAAGATATTGTCTTTTTCTTTAATATACTTGGTTAAATCAAATTCCGAAGGAGTAAAGCTATCTTCGGCATATCCAATGAAATGACCGTTTAACCAAACGTACATGGCTCGTTCGGCACCTTCGAATACGATGTGAACATCATGATCCTTTAATTCTGGATTTAGGTCAAAATGTTTTATGTATGAACCGACGGTGTTGTCTTTACCTTCACTGAAAGAACCTTCTTCAGCATCAGATTTATTTAATGCGTAAGCAGGACGACGGAAAATTTTCCCTTCCCAGGGATAAAGAGTATTAATGTATTGAGTTTGTGCAAAATTGTTTAATTCAATTTCACTAGGAACTGGGATTGTGGTGAAATATGAAGTGTTAAAGTCCTTTTTATAGAAGTCAACGGGACGGTTTTGGGGATCTTTAGAAAATTTGAATTGCCACATTCCATTTAAACTTTGCTTAAAACTACTGTGATTATTTTGCCATTCACGATAATTCTTAAAAAAAGGATGATCGCTATGAGCTGGCAATTGATTGACTCTAAAAACTTCAGGGTCATCAAGCCATTTTATGTTTGCTTGCATACTAATACCTGGTTTCTATAATAAATTATTTTCGAAAACGCTTTTATTATATCATCAAATAAAAATATTAACCAATAAAATAAAATATTTATCTAAAAATAGTAAAATATTTATTACGAAGATTCTTAAAAAATTGTTTTTGCTAAAATTAATATTTATGGAATTGAGTAAATATTTTGTATAATAAACGTAAGTAAGTTTTTTAAAAAGAAAAGAAATTAACTATGACAACTATTAAAGAAATTGCACAAAAATCGGGTTATTCACCTGCCACAGTTTCGCGGCTACTTAATAATGACCCAAATTTATCAATCACAGCAGATACTAAAAATAAAATTTTAGAAATAGCTAACAAGCTTGGTTATTGGAAAGATCATCAAGAAAAGGAAATTAAGCCAACAATTGCACTCCTTTATCGCACTAATCATAAAGAGCAATTGCAAGATGAATACTTTACTTCTTTAAAGCAAGCCTTAGTAGAAACCGTAAAACAAAAGTCTATGAAGATGAAGACTTTCTATAATGTAAAAGACTTGATCGAAAATGCTTCATTATTTCAGGGCTTTATTGGAGTAGGTGCGGCACCAATTGAGAATGCGGAACTACTTGAATTGCATAAAGTTTTACCTAATGGTGTATTTGTTGATACTAATCCTGCTCCTGAATTATTTGATTCTATTCGACCTAATTTATCCTTAACAGTTAAAAATGCAATTGATTTATTTATTAAAAATGACTGCAAAACCATTGGCTTTATCGGTGGTGTTGGACCTAAGCATGATCATATTCAAGAAAATGATCCACGTGCCGTAGCATTTGCGGAATATATGAAGGTTCGAGATAAAGATACTAACTATATGTTTGTGTCAGGACCATTTAGTGTGGAAAATGGATATGAGTTGGGTAAAGAAGTAGTAAAAGAATGTGAAGATAATTTGCCAGACGCTTTCTTAATTGCTTCGGATACTTTGAGTGTTGGTGTATTGCAGGCCTTTAATGAAGAAAATGTTAATGTGCCAAAAGATACGGCAATTTTAAGTATTAATAACAGTAACGTGGTTAAATATGTGTCACCACCGCTTTCTTCGTACAATATTAACCAACAAGAAATGATTGATTTGGCATTAACGATGCTAACTAATCTAATTATTCAACCTGATCGTGCTCATATTGATGTGAATATGAATACGGACTTAGTAGTACGTAAAAGTTTTGTTCCTAAAGGTGAGTAAATTTTTTAGTAAATAAAAAAATTTGTTTCTAATATTCTTCAAAAAGAATGCTTGATTATAGCGTTCTTTTTTATTTTTACTTAAAGTAAATTATTTAGTTAATATAAATAAATTATTTACTAAATAAAATGTTAAGAGTATACTTAATTCTGTAAACGGTTACAGTTAATAACATTTGAGGAGGAATATTATGGCAAATGGTCATAAAACTTCGGGGAAACAAATAATTTCCTATGCATCATTCTGTCTGGGAAACTTAGGACACGCAGCCTTTTATGGTGTAATGAGCACATACTTTATTATTTTTATTACTAGTGGAATGTTCAGTGGATTAGAGCAATCGGTAGCTGACAAACTAATCGGTCTAATCACCGGATTAATGGTTTTAATAAGAATCGTAGAACTAGTAATTGATCCAATTTTAGGCAATATTGTTGATAATACAAAAACAAAATGGGGTAAATTTAAACCATGGATATTCATCGGAACCATGGTTAGTGCAGTATTATTATTAATCTTGTTTACTGGGATTTTCGGTTTAGCACAAAGCAATTGGATTCTTTTTGCAATCCTTTTCGTAATTATCTATATTGGATTTGATGTCTTCTATTCATTATCTGATGTTTCATATTGGGGTATGGTACCGGCTTTAAGTGAAGATTCACATGAGCGTGGTATTTATACTTCTCTAGGTGCTTTTTCAGGTGCTATTGGCTGGAATGGATTAGCAATTATTGTAGTTCCTTTAGTAACTGGAGTTACTTATGCAGTGACTGGTAAAAATGAAGAGGGAGCTCCTGGCTGGCTCGCTTTTGCGGCCGTAATTTCAGCTTTGGCGATTATTTGTGCCATCATTGTATGTTTCGGTACTAAAGAAAAGCATAACTTAATTAGAAATTCGGCTAAGCAAAAAACTACTTTACGTCAAGTTTTCAGTGCTATTTTTCATAATGATCAAATACTTTGGCCAAGTCTAGCTTACTTAGTATTTTCACTTGCCAATACAATTACCAACGGTGTTTTATTCTATCTATATAAATTCGTAATTGGTAAACCAGGAGAATTCTGGGTAGTAGGGCTTATAGCTACTATTATTGGATTTTGCGTTAGTCCAATGTTTCCAATTTTAAACAAATATATTCCAAGAAAATGGTTATTCATTGCAGGTCAAACTTGTATGATTTGTGCCTATCTTTTATTCATTTTCTGTCGTGATAATGTTGTATTGATGGACTTAGGTCTGATCCTGTTCAACATTAACTTTGCACAATTAGTTACTGTTCTGACTTTAACTGATGCCATTGAATATGGCCAACTTAAGAGTGGTCAAAGAAACGAAGCCGTTGTTTTGGCCGTTCGTCCAATGATCGATAAATTTACTGGCGCTGTTTCTAACGCTTTGGTTGGTTATGTAGCTATTGCTGCAGGAATGACAGGAACGGCTACAGCTGCGGATATGACTGCACATGATATTAGCACTTTTAATACTATGGCTTTATATATTCCATTAGTTTTAGCTGCAATTTCAATTGTGGTATTCATGACTAAAGTAAACTTGAGTGAAAAGAAACACGCACAGGTTGTTGAAGAATTAAAGGATAAACTTGCTGAAGGAAAGCTTGAAAAAGCCGATACGGAAGTAACTCATCCGAAGGAAGTAACAATCTATGCTCCAGCAGATGGTAAATTAATGAATATGTCTTCGGTAATTGATGAGGACGGTCGTCCTTTTCCAGGTAAGGGATTTGCAATTAAGCCAAATACAGGTAAAATTTATGCACCGTTTGATGGTGAGATTAAATTTACTTTTGGTACAAAGCATGCATTTGAAATTATTTCAAATGATGGCTTACAAATAATCGTTCATGTTGGCCTGGGAACAGTTAACTTGCGTGGACAAGGATTTGAAACTTATTATGACGATGGGCAACACGTTAAGAAAGGTGACTTGTTATTAGAATTTGATCGAGACTTAGCACTGAATAATGGATATAAAGACACAATAGTTACGTTCTATACGCAGCCTCGTCGAATTCAAGAGACTAGTAAAATTCAAGCCGGTACAACTGTTGAGCACGGTGAAAAAGTTGTAGAAGTTAAATTTAGATAGAGGAAATAAAATGACACAATTATCACGTTTTCTTTATGGTGGTGATTATAATCCTGACCAATGGCCAGAAGAAACATGGTCGAAAGATATTCACGTATTTAAAAAGTCGGATATTAATTCGGCAACGATTAACATTTTTTCTTGGGCATTGCTTGAACCAAGAGAAGGAAAATATAATTTCTCAAAATTAGACAAAGTTGTACAACAATTATCTGATGCTAACTTTGACATTGTGATGGGAACAGCCACAGCAGCGATGCCAGCTTGGATGTTTAAAAAATATCCCGATATTGCCAGAGTAGATTATCAAGGTAGACGTCATGTATTTGGTCAACGGCATAACTTCTGTCCTAATAGCTCAAATTATCAAAGATTAGCTGGTGAATTAGTAAAGCAGTTAGTTGAACGCTACAAGGATAATAAGCATATCGTAGTTTGGCACATAAACAATGAATATGGTGGCAACTGCTATTGTGAGAATTGTCAAAACGCTTTTAGAAAATGGTTGAAGAATAAATATAAGACCGTTGAAGCTCTTAACAAGGCATGGAATATGAATGTATGGAGCCATACGATTTATGACTGGGATGAAATTGTTGTTCCTAATGAGTTAGGGGATGCATGGGGACCAGAAGGTAGAGAAACTATTGTAGCTGGTCTTTCAATTGATTATCTGCGTTTTCAATCTGAAAGTATGCAAAATATTTTCAAGATGGAAAAGAAGATTATTAAAAAATATGATCCAGAAACCCCTGTAACGACTAATTTCCATGGTTTGCCTAACAAGATGGTTGATTATCAAAAGTGGGCAAAAGATCAAGATATTATTTCATATGATAGTTATCCAACTTATGATGCTCCGGCATATAAAGCGGCATTCTTGTATGACTTAATGCGAAGCTTGAAACATCAGCCATTTATGTTAATGGAATCTGCGCCTTCACAAGTTAACTGGCAACCATATAGTCCGCTTAAGCGGCCTGGACAAATGGAAGCAACTGAATTTCAAGCTGTAGCCCATGGTGCTGATACGGTACAATTCTTCCAATTAAAGCAATCAGTTGGTGGCTCCGAAAAATTCCACAGTGCAGTTATTGCTCATTCGCAAAGAACCGATACTAGAGTATTTAAAGAACTAGCTGATTTAGGGAAGAAATTAAAGAATGCTGGACCAACGATTTTAGGGTCAAAGACTAAGGCAAAGGTCGCAATTGTCTTTGATTGGAGCAACTTCTGGTCGTATGAGTATGTGGACGGAATTACTCAAGATTTGAACTATGTAGATTCTATTCTTGATTACTACCGTCAGTTCTATGAACGCAATATTCCAACTGACATCATTGGTGTAGACGATGACTTTAGCAACTATGATTTGGTTGTAGCGCCTGTGCTTTATATGGTTAAACCTGGTCTTGATAAGAAGATCAACGACTATGTTGAAAACGGTGGTAACTTTGTCACTACTTATATGTCAGGCATGGTGAACTCATCAGATAATGTATATCTTGGTGGCTATCCTGGTACATTGAAGGAAATTACAGGCATTTGGGTTGAAGAAAGTGATGCAGTAGTCCCAGGACAAAAGATTAAGGTCTTAATGAATGGTAAGGATTATGATACTGGTTTGATGTGTGACTTGATTCATCCAAATGACGCTAAGATTTTGGCAACTTATGCGAGTGAATTTTATGCAGGTACGCCAGCTGTTACCGAAAATCAATATGGCAAAGGTAGGGCTTGGTATATTGGTACAAGGCTTGAACATCAAGCGTTAACTCAATTATTCAATCATATTATTTTTGAAACGGGTGTTGAATCACTGGTTTGCGATAGTCATAGACTAGAAATAACTAAGCGTGTTACTGAAGATGGTAAGGAACTTTACTTTGTGCTTAATATGAGTAATGAAGAAAGAACGTTACCAAGCAAGTTCACAGGTTATGAAGATATTTTAACTGGTGAAAAAGCTCATAAAGATATGAAAGGTTGGGATGTTCAAGTATTGAGAAAGTAGTTCTTACACGATAATTTATTTTTCCCCCGTAGATCAAATAAATAAGGTCGAACGAAAATGTCCGGCCTTATTTGTATTTGAGTATTTTGTTTAAGGTAAAAGGAAAAGGTGATTTAATCATAAATCACCTAAATAGTAGCAGTAATGTATTTACATACTAATAGTGGTCATTTCAAGATTCCTGAGTAAGCCTTCCGTTACTTTTGAAAAAGTCGAAAAGGGTAAATTGGGATTATTAGCATTTCTAATGTTGATAGCTGAACAAACTAATAGCAAACTGGCTTGAAGTGCAAAAATCGAGGTATTTGGAAAATATTTATGAGAAATGATTGCTAAACTAGTTATGACTGATTTATCATTTGAAGTTATTTCACTAACAAGTCCTGGGTGATTTGAAAGAACAGTATAGAAATACCAATAGGGGGTTATGCTGGGAATAAGAGTTGTGCTGTGACTTAGTCTCTTTAATTAAATTCCTTTCAAAACTATCAAAAGCTTTTTTTAGGACGGCATGATGCAATCCTTGCTGGGATTTGAATGAATAATAAATTGGCATAACTGAACAGTGACATGCATGAGCTACTGCTCGAATTTTTAAATTATTTAATCCTCCTTTGTTAAATAATTTGTAGGATCTATTTAGGACAATTTGTGAATCATACTGTGTTGATCTCATAATTATTTTTCCCTCCTTTTGCTTTTTCAAAAGTTGAAATTAAAATATAGCTTGATAAACCAACTAAAAGAATTCCTGATGAAGTGAGAATATTTTCTTTTTCTTGATTTTACTGCAGTATAGGTAATTCCTTATGTGGATTAGTATTAACTGATTTGTTTACACGATGACTAAAGATTGTAAATAGTGTAAATATTGAGATAGTAGCAACAATTATGATATGCTTGCTTGTTTTCATAGCTAAAGCCTCCTATAGATCCCCAAAAAAGATTATCAGAATTGTCTAATGATTATAAGATCTATAGGTGATAATGTTTACATTAAGTAAAAAATGTGTATTTACTAGCTAATTAAGTTATATTGCATACTTTATGGAGATAATGTCCATTAACTATAGAAAAAAGGAGTAAATGGGATAAATATGGATATTAGAATTGTTAATACTAAAAATAGAATCCAATCAGGTTTGATAGTAGCAATAAACAGCATGCCGCTATACAAAATTAAAGATAAAGATATTATTCAAAAAGCACAGGTATCGTCATCTAGTTATTACAAATATTATTCTGATAAAAGTGAAATGTTACGGGATTTAGAAAATTCTTTGTTTTCTGAATTTAGGATTGCATTAAGCATGGATAGTAAAAACTGGGGGACTGTAAATCATGCACCAAGTAAAAAAGACATAAGTAGATTGATTGACAGCAATATTAATGAACTAATTAATTATTTTAATAAACATAAGGATATGTTACAGTCGCTTATTTCTGAAAATGGTGATCCAGGTTTTAAAAATCAAATAATTGGTGTAACTACCAATACTGTTAAAAATTTAATTGTTTACTATTTTCATTTGTACAATCAGGAATATATTTTGAAAAAAGATAAATTGAAGTTGACATTACTTGCTAGAAGATATGCATTATCTTTTTTAGGACCATTGTTCGCATGGTTAGAATATACAGACGAGATGACATTGAAAGAAACAAAGAAATTAATGAAACAAATGATTTTGAATTCACCATATGATATTTCGACTCATGGATTCTAAGACAAGATATTAATGATTTTCTTATTTTTCGTAGCAATTATGAAAACGCTTAAGTTTTTATAAAGTGACAGTATATTACTTTATATTAATTTAGCTCTAAGATAAGATTTAGGTATTAAATGTGTAAAAGATGGACGAATATATACTAATGGAGGCCATTTAAAATGCCACATAAAAATACGAAATCTAATGTACAAAAAATTACTGCTAGTGTAGCTTCTGTGATTGTAAGTACTGGAATTGTAATGAATTCAAGTAATCGTAGAGTTAAAGCAACTGGTAAACGAGAAGATGAAATTGTTGAAGTTGAAAGTTTGAAGAGAGCTGATACTGAAACGACGAAGACTGCTGCTGTGCAAACTCCTAAAATAAACCAAACTAAAAAGATGAGTCATCGTACTCAAAAGGTTACACAGATGATTCACTATGTAGATGAAGATGAAAGACCGGTTTATGATGATTACACGGCTAGTTTAATTTTTGAACAAACAGGAATTCTGGATAATGTTACTGGTAAGCAGACATGGAATAGCAATTGGTTACCAAAGACTACGGCAACTTTTAGTGCTGTAGAACATCCCGTGGTAAGAAATCATCATTTAGTAAATCCAGAGATAAATGAAGTAAGTGCGTATGATGTTGAAGTAACGGATGATACTTTTAAAAATCCTATTCTTAAAGTTCATAAAGTTGTATATGCACATGATATAGAACCAATTAAACGGACGCAGGTAGTAACGCAAACTATTCATTATAGATATGAAGATGGGGCGGTTGCACATGATGATCATGTTGTGTCATTAATATTTACACAGTCAGGTAAGAGGGATTTGACTAATGGTAAAGAAATTTGGGATAGTAAATGGTCGCTGACTCAAACTTTTGAAGCTTTGCCTAGCCCAGTTATTATTAGATATACAGCAGATAAGCCGATGGTTGGTCCTGATGAGGTTACGGTTGATAGTAAAAATTTCCTTGATAAACAAAATAGAGAAGAAACCGTAATTTATAGTGCGAATACTATTACGCAAAATAAGAAAGATGGGATTAGTGAAGAAAAGAATGTAAATAATTCTGTTGCTGTCGCGCCACTAAAAAGTGCTGTAATGATTGGCGGAGTAATATCTATTTTAAAATTTAAAAGATTAATGGCTAGTATAAAAAACAAGAAGGATCATAAATAGTGGGTTTAAAGTTCTATTGATTTTAGAGGTGGAATTTTTTTCACTTAGAATAATTTATATAAAAGTGCATTGTAATTTGATCGATACATTAGGTATTTTGGAAATTGTAATAATATTTGAATTTATTAATGGTGTAAGTAAACTTCATGTTTTTATTTATGCACTAAAAAAGTAAGCATGTTAAAATAAATATGATATAACAAATTGCGAATTGAGATGAGAATATGAAAGAAACACCTAAATACTTACTAATTGCTGAAAAAATAAAGCATGAAATTGAAACAGGTGAATATCAGCCTAATGATCAACTTCCTAAAGAATTCGACTTAGCCAAATCCTATAATGTAAGTAGAATTACAGTACGAAATGCAATGAAAGAATTAGAAAATAAAGGATTAATTTATCGAATTCAAGGTGCAGGCACATATGTAAAAGAACAAAATATTACTAGGTCTGTGGTAAGTTCAAATCAACTTGAATTAATTAATTTAAAAAAATACAAATTAAAATTACTTGATTTTGAAGTAGGACAAGTAATTCCTGAAATTGCTAAGGCATTAGAAATTCAACCATATGATATTGTTTATACAATAAAAAGAGCGGCAATGGCAACTAATAAACAACTTGTAGCATTTCAAAAAATATATATTCCAGCTAAAGTAATTCAAGGATTAAACATGGAAATGATGGAATCATCAATCTATCCATTAATTCAAGAAAAGCTTAATGTAAAACCTGCTAAAGCGATTCGAGAAATTTCTTTAGTCCATGCAAATCAAGAAATGATTAATAAACATAAGGTGAAAAATAAAGTAGAAAATAAAGAACCATTACTTAAATGGCTTCAAAATTCATATTTGGATGATGGACGTGCATTTGAGTGGAATGAAACGTATTATCGAATAACAAAATTTCCGATAAAAGAAGCGATTGTCTTATAAGGATAGAGTTATTAAATTATATAACTCTATCCTTTTTGTTATATCAACAGTTGATAAATAGAAAAGATGTTATATCATATATCTTGTAAAGAATATGAAAGCGTTTACGGGTGTTAATCGGAGAAGAGGGGAAAATTATGAATAGTAATTCAACACCTTCGGGTTTGAAAAATTTCGAAAACAGTTTTATAAGAATAGCAGGAAAAATTTCTGGTAATAGATTGTTGTTAACGTTACGTGATACTTTTGTACTTGTTGCAGCTACAACGATGATTGCCGGTTTTGGAATTATGATTCAAAATGTTATTGTTGATCCAATGAACGGCTTGATTTTTGGTAAACAAGGACTTCAATTAGGTAAATTAATTTCAGGTTCTTGGGCTGCTTGGCAACAAAATGGCTTTGAACATGGTCTACAGACGGTAGCCAATTTAATTGGGCTTGTCTCTAACGGTACATTAAGTATCTTTGCATTATTATTGGTTGTAATTTTTAGTTGGGAAATTTCAACCAGATTTTTCTCTGATAGAGCAGAGCATATGACTGATGTTCTATTTGGTTTAGCTGCATTCTTTATTTCAATTCCATGGAATTTCCAATACGCTATTCCTAACACTAAGAAAGCAATCGATGTCTTAAATGCTATTGATACGCAATATTTAGGAACTCAGGGTGTTTTTGCTGCTATCTTAATTAGTGGATCTGCTGTTTGGGTTTACAACAAGTTAATGCAGAAGAACTTTACAATTAAGCTCCCTGATTCAGTTCCACCAGCAGTTGCACAAAGTTTTTCATCCTTAATTCCTGGCTCAATTACTTTAGGATTATTTATTGTATTAACTGGTATTAGTACAGCATGTACTGGAAAAACAATGCCAGCATTGTTCTTGTCAGTACTTCAAGCACCAGCTTTGGCAATTTCCAAGACTAATGCCTTTGCATTTGTATCGCAATTTACTTGGAGTTTGCTTCAATGGTTTGGTATCCACCCAACCTCAATTTGGGGTGCTATTTTTGGTATGACTTGGACTATTAATGATACGCAGAACATGTTGGGCCAAGCTCACCATATCTTTTCAACATTATTTATGAACTTCTCATCAATTGCTGCTGGTACTTTTTCATTATCACCAGTCTTAGCCATTTTAATAGCTTCAAAGCGTGTAGGTGCAAGAAAAATTACGAAGGTTGCTTTATTACCAGCAATCTTTAATATTTCAGAACCAATTACTTTTGGGTTACCTATTGTCTTGAATCCTATTTACTTTATTCCATTTGTTGTAGCGCAGCCTTTGGCATTCTACATTGGTTACTTCTTTACTAAGATTGGTTTTATTGCACCTATTGTTAACAATGTGCCATGGACGGTTCCAACTTTAATTTCAGGCTTGCTTTATACAGGTAATATTCGTGGGGTTATTGTTCAAGCAGTAAGCTTAACGCTTACTACGCTGTTATATATTCCATTTGTAAGGATGGATAACAAGATTAATGCTGATGCAATTTCAATGGATCAAATGGATAAAGATAATGCTTAGGGTATAAAAATGAAACTTAATGCAAATTTATTGGCAGATATATTTCAATCAAATATGATTCTACCGTTAAATAAAGATTTTAAACTTGGCGGGATAGTTAATGCAGGAGAAACAGTTAAGGTTGATTTTGACCAGAACCATTATGAAACTACAGCAAATCAAAAAGGTGAGTGGCAAGTAAAAATTAATGCTGTCACTGATCCTAAAATGGTTGCGACTATTTCAGTTGAAGCAGGAAAAGAAAAGCAAGAGATCGAGAATATCCGTTTTGGTAAGGTATATTTACTGAGTGGTCAATCAAATATTGAATATCGACTCAAGGATGAAGCTCATTTTGCTCAAGTTAAAGCTGAGTTAAATGAAAACAAATATTCAGATTTGTATTACTACAACGTTCCGCAAGTTGATTATATTGATCAGGAAACTGGCGAGGTTAAGCCAAAAGACATTCATTTGGAACAATGGCATGAAATTGATGCCGAAAACTGTGCTTATATGTCAGCTGTTGGTTTCTATATGATTAAAAAGATGCGCGAAGAGGGCTTGGCTGATCCGATTGCAGTAGTTGACTGCTTTAAAGGCGGAACTTCTGCCAGCGTCTGGATTAAGAAAAGTGATTTAGCTGGGGATGCAGAGTTAAATGAAAAATTTCTAGCTGAGTATCACCAAGAAATTGCTGGTAAAACCTGGGCTGACTTTGATAGTGAAACTGAAGAATACAATCAAAAGGTAGAAAAACATAACAAAGATCTAGCCAAATATTTAAAGATGCACCCAGATACATCTTTGAGTACTGCTAAAAACATTGTTGGTCATACGCCATGGCCACCGCCAGCTCGTCCTGACTTGTTTACTCGTCCTTGTGGCTTATACGAGACAATGATGAGTCAGGTAAAAGATTATACGTTTAACGGCATGGTTTGGTATCAAGGTGAAAATGATACTGACCGAGCTGAGCAATACTACAAGCTTTTACCATTATTGATTCAAACTTGGCGGCGCAGATTGCATGATTCATCTTTGCCAGTTAAACTGATTCAGCTTCCAGGTTATGCAGATTATCCTGAAGATTCAGCTGCTTTAATCAGACAAGTACAACTGCAAACAGCAAAAGCAATGCCTGAAGTCGACTTGGTATCATTCGTCGATGGGGGTGAAGAATACAATATTCACCCAACCAACAAGAAAGTAATGGGTGAGCGTTTAGGTCAAATTGAAGTAGGCAATGACTATGCTGGTACTCCTTTTGTTAAGAAATGTCAGTACAGTGATGGGAAACTTGCTTTAACTATTGCTAGATGTGAGTACTTAAAGTTAGAACATAAAGTTGCTATTGAAATAACAACTGAAGATGGACGTAAACAAATTGAACTCACTGATGATAATTTAGTCCAAAATCAAATTCTCATTAACTTAGATAAGAAACCTCAAGAAATTTCATATGCTTATGCCAACTTTAGTAATGATATTGGCTTATATAACGAACTAGATTATCCAGTGTCACCTTTTAAGATTAGATTGTGAGATGCTTAAGATGAAAAAAATTCTTTTATCCTGTGCCGGTGGCTTTTCTACTTCACTTTTAGTAAATAAAATGAAAGATGCTGCTAAAAGTGAAGGAAAAGAATACGAAATCAAGGCAGTAGCTGCCGATACGATCGAAGATGTAGTCAAGAAGGACAAACCAGATTGTTTATTGCTTGGACCACAAATTCAATACATGGTAAATAATTTAAAACCAATTGCTGATAAAAATGATATTCCTATGGCAGTGATTGGGATGCAAGACTATGGCATGATGAATGGCGAAGCAGTATTAAAATAAGCGGAAAGCCTAATGTAATAGTAATAATCATTTATCTTCTCCCTAGATATAAGTAAAGAAAAGTCAGACAAATGTCTGGCTTTTTTAGTTTATTTAGTTAAACGCTTTATTTATTTGAGTAAACTATTTACTAAAAACAAATAAGAGTATATACTATTATTTGAAAACGATTACAGTAAAAATTGAGGTAAAAACGATGAATAAAGAAGAACTTCTCACTGAATACGAAAAAACATTTAATGAAAACGGCCAAGACGTCTTTTTCTCACCTGGAAGAATTAATGTAATTGGTGAACATACTGACTATAATGGTGGTCATGTTTTTCCAGCTGCAATTAGCTTGGGTGTCTATGGTGTATATGGACCAAGAGATGATACGAAGGTCCGCTTATATTCTGGCGATGTTGACGGTGATGTTGTTGAGTTTGATATCAATGATACAACTGTTGAAAAAGATGACCGCTTCTGGGCAAATTACTTCAAGGGCATGATCACTTACTTACGTGAAAAGTACGACAACATCAACCACGGCTTTAACTTATACATCAAGGCAAACTTGCCATCAGGTTCAGGTCTTTCGTCAAGTGCAGCTATTGAAATGCTCATGGGTATCATTCTTAAAGACGAATTTAACCTCGATGTTGATCGCATTGCATTAGCTAAAATGGGACAAAGAACTGAAAATGAATTTGTAGGCTTGAACTCAGGCATCATGGATCAATTCGCCTGCATTATGGGTAAAAAGGATAGTGCAATTTTCCTTGACTGTAATACTTTGGAATATGAATATAAGCCACTTGCCTTAGGCGATTATGAGATCATCATTATGGCCACTAACAAGCCACATACTTTAGCTGATTCCGCATATAATGATCGTGTTCGTGAATGTCATGATGCACTTGAAAAGTTACAACAAAAGCTTGATGTTAAGTCATTAGGTGAACTTGATAATGATACTTTAGATGAATATTCTTATCTTATTAATGATGAAACTGAATTAAAACGCGCTCGTCATGCTGTAAGTGAAAACCAAAGAACTTTGCGTGCTACTAAGGCTATGCAAGATGGTGATTTAGAAAAACTTGGTCGCTTGATCGATGCTTCTCATGTCTCACTTCATTATGACTACGAGGTAACTGGTGATGAACTTGATACTTTAGCTAAAGCTTCATGGAAGCAGCCAGGAGTTTTAGGCGCAAGAATGATTGGTGGTGGCTTCGGTGGTAGTGCAATCGCTATCGTAAAAAAGAGTGAAGCTGAAAACTTTAAGCAGAATGTCGGTAAAATTTATCGTGACAAGATTGGTTATGATGCTAGTTTTTATGATGCTGAAATTGTTGATGGTACTAAGAAAATCTAATTGTGTTGAGGAATAAGTAATGAAAGTTATCGAAAAGTTTGCAGATCAAGTAGTTAATAGCGGTGCGTATGAACCACTTGATCGAGTATACGTAATTAATAAAATTCGCGGTCTGGTAGGTGATCATGATGAAGAAGAAAATGATAAGCCTGCAGTTAAACAATTAGTTGATATTGCTGTAGAAAATGAAAAAATTCCAAATGATGTAACTTCAAAAGAAGTGTTGAATGATCAATTATATGATCTAATGACGCCAACTCCTTCAAAGACCAATAATATTTTTTGGCAAAAAATGCAAAATTCTCCTGAAAAAGCTACCGATTGGTTCTATCAGCTCTGCGTAAACAATGATTATGTAAAAGAAGAAGCAATTGCTAAGAATGTAGTCTTTTCGGGAACTAGTTCAAAAGGTCATGGTTTAGAAATTACGATTAACTTATCTAAACCTGAAAAAGATCCTAAGGCTATTGCTGCGGCAGCTCATGCTACAGGAAAGAAGTATCCTCAATGTGCACTTTGTCTTGAAAATGAAGGCTACTTAGGTGGCTATGGCAAAAATGCCAGAAGTAATTTGAGAATTATCCGAATGAGTATTGCAGGCAGACCATGGGGCTTTCAATATTCACCATATGCTTACTTTAATGAACACTGTATCTTTTTAGATCAAGAGCATATCCCAATGGAAATTAATCAACAAACGTTGATTAATTTGGTAGAAATCGAAAAAACATTACCACAGTATTTCGTTGGCTCAAATGCAGATTTACCAATTGTTGGTGGCTCAATGCTATCGCATGAACACTATCAAGGTGGTCGTCATACATTCCCAATGATGAAGGCTAAGATTAAGAAAGAAGTATCCTTTGATGCGTATCCTAACGTTAAAGCCGGAATTGTTGATTGGCCAATGAGTGATTTACGCTTAAGTAGTGAAAATTCGCTTGATTTAATTGATTTAGGTAGCAAAATTATCAGATTCTGGAATCAATACTCTGACCCTGCTCGTGATATTAGAGCATTTACTGACAATACTCGTCATCACACAGTTACTCCAATTATGCACCGTGAAGGTAAGAAATTTGTTCTTGATCTTGTTTTACGTGATAACAATACAAGTGCAGATTATCCGCTTGGTATTTTCCACCCACACAAGCAATTGTGGCATATTAAAAAGGAAAATATTGGTTTAATTGAAGTAATGGGGCGGGCAATTTTGCCAGGTCGACTTAAGAGTGAGCTTGAAGAAGTAAAGAAATATTGGCTGGGTGAAGAAAATAAGATGGCCGACAGTCATAAAGAATGGGCTGACCGAATTAAGTCTGAAGAAAATATCTCTCAAGAGAATGTTGATCAAGTGATGCAACAAGCTTTGGTTGAAGTATTCGAACAAGTTTTACAAGATGCCGGTGTATTTAAGAATAATGAAGACGGTGATCAAGGCTGGGATGAATTTATTTCAGCTTTAGTTGAAAAAGTGGATTAAAATGAAAACTAATTTTGTAAAATATGAACGCAAAGATAATAAAGATCTTTGTGAAATTACACTTGAAAATGATGCTGGAATGGCTGTTAAAGTCCTAAATTATGGAGCTACGCTAGAAAAAATATTACTTAATGGTGAAAATATGATTCTGTCACTTAACTCGCCAGAAGATTATTCTAAAGAGCGGAATTTTTTAGGCGGCACAGTTGGTAGAATTGCTGGTCGCGTTCGTGCTGGACGATGGAAGCATGGTAATGAAATACATCAATTGCCATTGAATGATGGTGATAATCATATTCACGGTGGTATTGGTACGGATATGCACGTGTGGGATTTTAGACCGTCTTGCGATAGTGAACATGCTAGAGTAGATCTAACTTTATTTGATCCAGATGGAAATAATGATTATCCAGGCAATTTAAAACTACATGCTAGATATGAACTAGATAATGAGAATAATTTGTATTATCTGCTTGAAGCAGTTAGTGATAAATTAACGATTTTTAATCCGGTTAACCACACTTACTTTAATTTGGGTGAGCGTGCTGAAGATTTGAATTTACAGATGAATGCGGATTATTATTTGCCGGTTGATGAAGCGGGCTTGCCTGATCGTGGAATGGCCGAAGTAGCTGGAACTGCTTTTGATTTTAGAAAGACTAAGCGAATTGGGGATGCACTTAATAGTGATGACTCACAGATTAAATTGCGCAATGGACTTGATCATCCATTTATCTTGAATGGTAATAATCCAGCTGCAACATTAACTTCTGCAAAGCATAAATTAATTGTAAAAACTAATGCACCAGCGTTGGTTCTTTATGCAGGAAATCATTTTAACCATACAGGTATCGCAAATAACATTGGTCAATATGATGGAATTACTTTTGAAGCACAATGTCCACCTGCAGAAGGTAATGATTTAGGACAAATTACGCTTTTACCATTTGAAAAATTTAAGCGTACTGTTGATTGGAAATTTGAATAAAAAAGATTTTTACAGGTTATGTTTTATTGAGGGATTTATTCCCTCTTTTTTTAGTTAATATTTATTAAAATTTAGCACGATATCAGAAAACGCTTTCATAAATATATTATAATTATATTAGTTAAGGGTTATTAATTAAGGAAAGAAGGTGTCGGTAATGAAATTTAAGAGATTAGTTATTGGAACAACATTTTTAATAGCTGCTTGTTCAGGAATTATAGTTTCCATTCAAACTGCAAATCATGTTCATGCAGTACAAAATACAATTACTATTCGTTCACGTGGTGCAAAAGTATATAACAAAAATGGAAATGCAATAGTTGATGCTAGAGGTAAAAATATAGTTCTAAAAGAGGGAACAGTTGCTGAATATTATGGTGAACCCAAATACATGGTTTGGCGTGGTCATAAAAAAGCATCGTTTTATAATATTGGTGGTAATCGTTATCTCTTAGGCTATAATGTTGCTTCACTTAATGATAAAGGAACGTTGAGTATATATCGTGATTCGTATATTTATGATAAGACTGGTAAAAGAGTTGAAAAAAATACTGTACTTAGAAAAGGCACAGCAATTAATTATGTAGATAAATTAAACGAAAAAATCGAAACAGAAAAGAATTTACCTAAGTTTTATTACTATAATATGGCGATTCAACGTACGCATGAAGGTATGTTATGGGTAAAATATAGTGTATTGTCGGTAAAATATCATATTATTAATGGAAAAGAATATTATAAAATTGCAAATAATAAATATATTAGAGCAACTAATATCGGTTACATAAACGGTAGGCAGTTATTTACAACTGAAGCTACAGTTACAATGGGAAAAGCAACGACTAAAGATGGAAAATACTATGCTAGAAATATGAATGGGAAAATTACTAAAACTATTTTGCCTTATAGGCCGGGACAAAAAGTGGTTGTAGATAGGTCTTTCCAACATTCTTCTAAATCGTTTTGGAGAATAAAGGGAACAAATTATTATATTTTTGGACCAGACATTAAAAAGTTCCCAATACAGGCATTACGCCGGTAGTGTTGACAATCCAATAATTATTATCAAAAAAAACGTTAATAATATAAAAAAACATGACATACTTGTTGTAGTCATGTTTTTTATATGAGGTATTTACTTATAAATAGGCTTGTATATTACCCAAAGGGCACCGCTTGAGCCAACTTTTATATTTTTAAGTTTTAAGCCAATGGGATGCGGATCTTTTGTGTAACTAGCATTAAAAACGTGCCTTGGTCTTTACCACGAAGTGATAAGCAAATTACTACTCAAGCAGGGGATGTGATTTTGTATCAAGGTAAATACGTAGTTTTGTACTATGGACAAAATTCTTGGAACTTTACTCGCATTGCTCGAATCAAAAATGTTAGCGCAAATGAAATGCACCGCGCTTTAGGCAATGGCAATGTAACAATTACTTACTCACTTGGAAAATAAAATATTTCAAATAAACTTACTGACAAAATTGTTGGTAAGTTTATTTTTTCGAAAATTTGTTTGCTAAAATTATCATCTTCACTTATAATTAAAACATCAGTTTGTAAGAACATATGTTTAAAAAAGGAGAATATTGATGACAGTAGCTTTGTAAAAAGGTTTTCTTAAAGATTGGGCTAAGCTTAGTTTCTCAGATAAAGATGAAAAAATAAAAAATGAAGCTTTGAAAGCAGCATTTCAACATGATGCCTATGTGAAAAAATGGCGCAAATTATTAGGTGCAACATTTAATAAGCATGATACTTTAGAATTAGCTAAAGTTATTCAAGCAGCAAAGCCAAATTTATCGTTATATCAAGCTAAGTTGATTGTTTCACAATGCTGTTTTTATGATTATGAATGGTTTGCAACTGTGTTTATTAAGCTGTTTGATGAAGAGATGGCTGCTGAGATCGATCAGTTGCTTGACTACTTAGATTCAATGGGGAAAACATATTATGAAAAAACTAACACCCCAGAATACGAAAAAGCTCTAAAGGATTGGTTTAACTACAGTTTTGAGAAAGCATTGGAAAGTGATGGAAAAGTTACTTTGGACGAAGAGGGTAGAGATCCCATTCTTGATCCTTCTGAGGAAGAAAAACAAATTATGAAAAAAGAAATGGCTGAAGAAGAAAAGGAACTAGGAAATAAAATAGCTAATTGGATCAAGGAAAATCCTAATGTTCAACAGGCTTTGCCAACAATATTTAGAATTTGGTGCAAGAACTATGCTCATTGGAGCTGGAATGCAGATTGGCGCAAGGTTTGTACACAATTAAATGCAGTTAGACAAGATGTTCTAACACAAGATTGGGCTGATTTGGCTAAACAGTTTGAAAATCTACCTGGTTGGTGGGATTAGTGCTTGATGATAATATTGACTGTATATTTTGCTTTTTAGTAGCGTCGATATTATTATTAATTGAAAGAAGATAATTTATTGTAGAAGCATGCTGATAACCGTACTAAAGGAGAAAATTAAAAATGTTATATCCATATGCAGAATTCCCAGGTGAACTATCTGTTACTTACTCACAAGTAATTAAAGACCCAAGTATGAAAACAGGAGAAAAGATTCTAGTTCATTTTGAAAAGCCAACTGATTTCGGTTTTAAAGAAGCAAGATATTCTTTACCTGACTTTAAAGAAATATATAACTATGATTTTACAAAAACTGAAACTAAAAATAATTTAGACATTCTGAAAAGAAATGCACCATTAATTACTGAATGTGCAAAAGAGGAAAAAACTAGTGCCTAATTACTTTAAATTTAAAGATTATTTATTATATTTTTATGCGGGGGATGGTATTGAACCAATTCATGTTCATGTAGCCGAAAAAGGCCGAGCAAATCTTCAGCAAAGTTTTGGTTACTAAGGGATGGAACATGTGAGTTAGCTTATAATAGAGCAGATATTCCTAATAAAGATTTAAAAAAGATTGAACAATTTATAGAGCTTAATTTTAATATTTTTTGTGACAAGTGGAAAGATTTTTTCCAACTTTCTAGCATTGACTTCTTAAATAATAAAAGTAATAACTAAAAATTAAACAGCATAAAACATAAGATTAAAGGATAAGCATATCACCGTTTTATCTTAGGGCTCTATGATTTGATAAAAGAATTGTAACTAGATATCCAAATATCTTGTTTGAAATTTGTTCAGGTGGTGGTCGTTTCGATCTTGGAATGACTTATTACATGTCACAAATCTGGGCGAGTGATAATAGTGATGTAATTGCACAAAAAAGAATTCGCAAATTGCGAATTCTTTTTATTTTTTCATCTGTGCTTGTTTCATTTGCTGCATTTTCTTCATTAGTGCGGCTTGCTTAGCCATTTTCTTTTGTAAAGCCTTAGCTTCTTTAACAGATAAGACCTTCCAATTCTTTGGTACATTGAATGTGTATTCACGATGCTTTAATTCATTGTTGTGGCCAAACCAATCATACAAGAACTTGTCTATATTATTACGGAAAATGTAGCGTTCTGTTTTGATAGTTACAGAGGCTTTGTTTGCAGTTTTTACACTAGCATGAGTTTTATTAGTTTTAATTGGAGTAGGCTTTTTAGCTGCATTGTTGGTTTTATATAGGTAGATTTTTTCAGCTCCATTACCAAGTGGTTGATATAAAAGGATCGGTAATTGTGGGGATGCAGAAGATACTAATTCTTTTTTAACAGTAGTTGTCTGGGTTTTCATACCAAAGTGATTATAATCGTGAGCGACGATTCCTACGATACTTAAAGCAGCGATGACCAAAGAAATAATCGCTATTGGCATGTGACCCTTTTTAGGAATTACGTTGAAATAGATAAAGGCAATAACTGCCAAGATTAAGATAATTAAAATCATTAACTGTCCACCTTCTCTGTACGTTCGCGTGCACGATTGCCTTTCTTTAAGAAGAAGGAGAGAACTAAGGCGATCAATGCAAAAATGATACTAATTGCAAATGCAGCATGGAAACCATCAAGTGTAGCGTTAATTGCACCAGTCTTATACTGGAGTGGTAAAGTCTTAAGTACTGACTTTTCTGGCATATTGTTCTTAGTAGTTGTAGTCAATACTGAAACAAGAATAGCAGTACCAATTGATGATAAAACTTGTCTGAAAGTATTGTTAACTGCAGTACCGTGTGAAATCTTATCCAATGGAAGAGAGTTCATCCCCGAAGTAGTAACATTCATCATAACAAGGGCTACCCCCACCATTCTGATTGCGTAGAGAATAATAATCATTAAGAAGGAACTGTTTTCAGTTAAAAACATAAATGGAACAGTACCTAAAGTAAGAAGGGTCATACCTGTGATGGCCATCTTTCTTGCACCATAACGATCAAAAATTCGACCAGTAATAGGCGACATGATACCGATCATCAAGGCACCTGGTAAAAGAATCAAACCTGAGTGAAATGCAGACTCACCACGCAAATTTTGAATATAAAGTGGTAAAACCATTTCGATTCCAACCATTGCCAAGTTAGTAACACCTGAAAGAATAGCAGCAAGTGAGAATTCGAAGTGCTTGAATACAGTGATATCAAGGAATGGATCGTCCATCTTCAATTGACGAATACCAAAGAGGATTACGAAGATAATTCCAACGAAAATAAATGCTAAAATTTCAGGATTAGTCCAGCCTTTGTTACCAGCTTCTGAAAAGCCATAGAGAAGAGAGCCGAATCCAATAGTTGAAGTAGCAACAGAGAAAATATCAATCTTTTCATCTTTAGTTGGTAGGACATCTTTTACCAAAAATGCTGCAAGTATTACAACAATTCCGGCAATTGGAGCGATGATGCTGAAGAGGTAACGCCAAGAAAGATTATCAACTACCCAACCGGATAATGTTGGACCAATAGCTGGTGCTAAGCCGATAACGATGCCGACTGTCCCCATAGCAGCGCCACGCTTATCTGCTGGGAAAATTGATAACATAATTGTTTGAAGAAGTGGCATAGTAACCCCGACTCCAAGCCCTTGAATAATTCTGCCGGCTAAAAGCGTTTGAAAGTTGGGTGCTAGAGCGGCAGTTAAAGTGCCAATAAAGAATGTAGACATTGCCGTCAGATACATCTTTTTGGAACCAAAGCGGTTGATTAACCAAGCAGAAATTGGAATCATTACACCATTAACTAATAAGAATGCTGTAGAAAGCCATTCCGCAGTGGCTGTACTAATATTGAAATCTTTCATGATTGAAGGCAATGCGGTTGACAAAAGTGTCCCGTTTAATACCGTACAAAATGAGCCGATGATCAATACTAGTACCAATAAGTTACGATTGTAGTGTTTACCATGAATATCAACAGGTTGTTTATTCATGTGTCATCCCCCTTTTGTGAAAATTAAGATCGTTAACTAATATAGTCCTAATTTTAATCGATGTCAAATAATCTTACAAATATGATATATAATATGACACTAAAGTTGAAAAATTTAACATAAATTAATATAATTAATTTTAATTAGTGAGGCAGAGATAATGGAAAATATAAAGAAAAATAAATTACACCAGCTTTTTGAAAATTTGGAAATTGGAATCGGCGGCGTAAGTAGCAGTATCGGTGTTTCTCAACGTCAATTAAGATACTGGGAGAAAAAAGGATATATTAAACCGATCAATGAAGAATCCGGCGTACGACATTATAGTTTGGCAACGGTATATTTAATTGCTTTTATTAAAGATCAACTTGATGCTGGTTATACACTAGAAGCTGCTGTTAAGAAGTCAAAAGAAGTCCGCGTTAAAAGTATGATTGGACGCAGATTGTTGCATGATGCTTTTGATGATGTGGAAATTACTGATGAAGAAAAAGCTTACGGCAAGATGAAAATGGGTGAGGTGGTATTAGGAGATAAAAAGGCTGAAGTAATAGGCATTGTTGATGAAAATGGTAGTCATTTTGAATTAGAAGAATAAAAACTAATACATGAAAAAAGAAGTTCGAGAGATTTATTCTCCCGGACTTCTTTTTGTATCTGCAATTATTATGATTTCTTACGATAATATTTCGGACTCAAGCCAGTATAACGTTTGAATGCTTTGGAAAAAGTGAATTCATCAGTATATCCCACCACGTTTGTAATTTGGCGAACGGTGTAGTCACTATTACTTAAAAGCTGTTTTGCTTTTTCCATCCGCAATTGTGTTAAGAACTTTAATGGCGAAATGTTTAGATTGTTTTTAAAAATATTGTACAAGTAGCTTCGCGAAACATCTAAATCATGACATAGGGAACTAATCGTACAGGAAGTATTGGCAAAATTTTGTTCTAAATAATTAACAGCCACGTGTAGGTCCTCGTCAGAATTTTTAGCTGTAACTTTCTCAGGATATTCAGTAATCAAGTGGTAGAAAAATTTATAGATTAATGACTCGATTAATACGTCGTTAGCCAAGGAACTGTTATGGTGAGCCGCTTTAAAAAGTTCAGTTAAACTTTTATAAGTATGACTTCCTTGAACTTGATGTAAAAAATACTTATTGTTCAGTTTCGAATTAGCAAGCATCGTCTGAATTTTAACCCCAGAGAAACCAATCCAAAAATATGACCAAGGATCTTGACCGTCAGCTTGATAAAAACAGGGTATACCTTTGGGTAAAACAAAAAGATCCCCGGCTTTTAGAGTCACAGTATGTTGGTTAGCAACAGAAAAGGTACCTTTACCTGATTGAATATAGTGAATAATGTAGTTTTGACGGACATTGTTTCCTTTAAAAAAGTAGTTAGGTAAACATTTTTCTTGCCCGAAAAATAATACATTGGTCTCGATTCCTTGGTTGCTTAAAGTTCTATATTCGCCATCCATCTTGATTAACTCCTAAAAATAAATACATCTGAATAATGTCTTTATGTATTTGTACTGATTTATAATATACCTAAATAATAGCATTTTTGATAAAAAACATGTCAATTTATTCAGAAATAAATTGACATAAAAATAGGCAATTATGCTATTCGGTTATAGTTGTACCTACGGCATAATAAACACTGATGAAAGCGAATACATAAAGAGAGAGGAAAAGAAAATATGGATGACAAAAATCAGGGAAAAATGTCATTAAGTGCTCGACTAGCCTATAGCTTCGGTGCCTTTGGTAATGATTCCTTTTACGGATTATTATCAGGCTACTTAATTATGTTCATTACCTCACACTTATTTAATACAGGTAATGCAGCGGAAGATGCCAAAATGATTAGTATTGTTACTTTAATTATCATGGCATTGAGAATCGTAGAATTACTTATTGACCCATTTATCGGAAATGCAATTGATAGAACCAAAACTCGATGGGGTCACTTCAGACCATGGGTCGTAGTTGGTGGTAGTGTTTCAGCAATTATCTTATTGTTACTATTTACTGACTTAGGTGGATTGTACAAAAAGAATGCAGTCTTATACATGATTGTATTTGCAGTTTTATATATCACGATGGATATCTTTTATTCATTTAAAGACGTTGGCTTTTGGTCAATGCTTCCATCATTGACTACTGATTCAAGAGAACGTGAAAAAACTGCGACTTATGCTCGTGTAGGTTCAACTATTGGTGGTGGACTTGTTGGTATTTTAGTTATGCCAGCTGTAATCTTCTTCTCAGCTAAAGCTACTAGCACTGGTGACGATCGTGGTTGGTTTATCTTTGCAGCAATTATTTGTTCTATCGCATTTATTTCTGCATGGTGTGTTGGTTTATTTACTCGTGAAGTTAACAGTGATATTCGTAAGAACAAGCAAGACACAAAAGGTATCGTAGGAATCTTTAAAGCATTATCTGGTAACGACCAATTAATGTGGGTTGCCTTAGCATATCTTTTCTATGGTATTGCTATTAACATTACTAACTCACTTGAAGTTTACTACTTCACTTACATTATGGGGATGCCAAAGGCCTTCTCAATTTTCTCAACAATTAATATCTTCTTAGGGATCATTGCCACTTCATTGTTCCCAGTTTTATCAAAGAGAATGAGTCGTAAAGCTTTATTTACTTCTTGCTTAGTTGTAATGCTTTGCGGTATGGGATTATTTGCCTTCGCTGGTAGCAACTTAGGATTAGTTTTATTAGCTGCTTCAGTATTCGGCTTCCCACAACAAATGGTCTTCTTGATTGTTTTGATGGTTATTACTGACTCAGTTGAATACGGTCAATTAAAACTTGGTCACCGTGATGAATCACTTGCTTTGTCAGTACGTCCATTAATTGATAAATTCGGTGGTGCCGTTTCTAACGGTGTTGTTGGTCAAATTGCTATCATGGCTGGTATGACTACTGGTGCAACTGCTGCTTCAATTACCGCTGCTGGAAAACTTCACTTTAAGCTGATGATGTTTGCTGTACCTGCAGTAATGCTTGTAATTGCTATTATTATCTTTGCAAGCAAGGTTATCTTAAGTGAAAAGAAGCACGCAGAAATCGTTGCTGAACTTGAAAAGACTTGGGGCGAGAAATTTGCTAAGAACAACGACACTGACGTAGATAGTGATGTTGTTATTCCAACTCCAATTTCAGGTAAATTGATGAATCTGCGCGAAGTTAATGATCAAACATTTTCTTCAGGTTCAGTTGGTCAAGGCTTCGCTATTAAACCAAGTGATGGTAGAGTGCTTGCTCCATTTGATGCAACCGTTAGACAAGTATTTACGACAAGGCACGCAGTTGGACTTGTTGGTGATAACGGAGTAGTTCTATTAATTCACATTGGACTTGGTACTGTGAAGTTAAAGGGAACCGGCTTTGTTTCTTATGTTGAAGAAGGCCAAAAGGTTAAGAAAGGTCAGGAATTGATTGAGTTCTGGGATCCAACAATTAAAAAGGCAGGTCTGGATGATACCGTAATCGTAGTTGTTACGAACTCAAATAAATTCACTGATATTAAATTGACGACTAAAGCAGGACAAGATGTCCAAGCAGAAGATAGCGTATTAGAATTAAAAGCAAAAGATGAAAAAGAAACAGCATTAGGAGGCGGACAAGTTGAACCAGCTAATTAATTTCGATGAAAAGAATCAAGTATTTCACTTGCACAATGATAAAATTTCCTACTTACTTGCAGTAGAAGATGGAAAAACTTTAGCACATTTGTATTTTGGTAAGGCAATTAAAGAGTATCACGGACAACTTCGTTATCCGCGCGTAGATCGTGGCTTTTCTGGAAACTTGCCAGGATCTCTTGATCGAACATTTTCACGCGATTCGCTTCCAAAGGAATACAGCACAACTGGTGAAATGGATTATCACACTCCTGCTGCAGTAGTTCGTCAAAAAGACGGCTCAAATGCGTTGCTTTTAACATATGAAGGTTACAAGATTGTAGATGGAAAACCAGATTTAAAGGGTTTGCCCCACTCATTTGTAGAAAGTAACGATGAAGCCGAAACTTTAATCGTCACCTTAGTTGATGAAAAAAGCCAAGTAAAGTTTGAACTTTCATACACGATTTATCGTGACCGTCCTGTAATTACTCGTTCAGTAAGAGTAATTAATGATGGTACTGACACCGTAAATATTGAAAAAGTTGCTTCAATGCAAATTGATTTTGTTGATCGTAACTTTGAATCAATCACTTTGCCAGGTGCCCATGCTCATGAACGTCGAGTTGACCGTAGTGAAATCAACCAAGGAATTCATGTTTATTCCAGTCATCGTGGTACTTCCAGTCACCAAATGAATCCCTTTATTGCCTTGGTTGATCCAGATACTAATGAATTTGCTGGGGATGCATATGGTTTTGCCTTTGTATATTCTGGCAATCATAAATTTGAAGTTGAAAAAGATCAATTTGCTCAAACTCATGTAAATATTGGTATTGATGACTTTAACTTTAACTGGGAACTTAAGCCACAAGCTGACTTCCAAGCACCGGAAGTATTGATGGTTTACTCAGGCCAAGGTTTGAATAAAATGAGTCAAGCCTTTCATAATCTAATTCATGATCGCGTTATCCGTAGTAAATATAAGGATCAAGTTCGCCCAATTTTAGTTAACAACTGGGAAGCTACTTACTTTGATTTCAATGAAGAAAAGCTAAAGCCAATAGTTGATGATGCCAAAGAAATGGGCATTGAGATGTTCGTTTTAGATGATGGTTGGTTTGGTCATCGTGACGATGATAATTCATCATTGGGAGACTGGAAGGTTTATAAGAAAAAGTTCCCTAACGGCTTAGATCATTTTGCAGATTACGTTCATAAGCAAGGCTTAAAGTTTGGCTTATGGTTTGAGCCAGAAATGATTTCAATCGATTCAGATTTGTACGAAGCACATCCTGATTACTTAATGCATGTCCCAGGTCGCACTCCAAGTCCTTCACGTAACCAATATGTGCTGGATCTTGGCAGAAAAGAAGTACGTGATAATATTTTTGCTCAAATGGATAAGATCCTTTCTTCTAACAAGATCGACTATATCAAGTGGGACATGAATCGACACTTATCAGATATTTATGAAGCAGATTTACCAAGTTCTAAACAAGGTGAGGTGTACCACCGTTACGTCTTAGGCTTGTATGACTTGCTTGAACGTATTGTAGATAAGTATCCAGATCTATTGATTGAAGGCTGTTCTGGTGGTGGTGGTCGTTTCGACGCAGGTATGGCTTACTACAACCCTCAAATTTGGGCTAGTGACGACAGTGATGCAATAGATCGATTAAGTATTCAATATGGTACGAGCTTAGTTTACCCACAATCAATGATGACTTCCCATGTTTCAGTTAGTCCAAACGAACAAAATGGACGCATCACTCCATTCAATACTCGTGGTGTTGTCGCTATGTGGGGCGACTTAGGTTATGAACTTGATTTGACTAAGATGAGTAAAGAAGATCGTCAAGCCGTCAAGAAACAAGTTGCTGAATATAAAAAGATTAGAAAAGTTACACAATATGGAACTTTCTATCGTCTAAAGAGTGCTCAAACTAGCAATCAATGTGCATGGGAAACCGTTTCTCAAGATAAAAATGAAGCAATATTGTCTGTAGTTAGAGTAATGGCCAGTGCTCAGCCATATTTGACTAAAACTAAGTTAGTTGGTCTTGATCCTCAAAAGCATTACGAAGATCAAGAAACTTATGAGATATATGGCGGTGATGAATTGATGAACTTGGGTCTTTATGATCCTGTTGAACGTGGTGATTTCAAGGCTAGGATGTATTACTTTAAAGCTATCGATTAGGAGAAACTCATGACAATTGAAAATAAGGTGATGTTAATTACTTATCCAGATAGTTTGGGTAAGAATCTAAAAGAATTGGATGAAGTCTTGAGTGAGGACTTAAAAGGTGCTGTAGGCGGTATTCACTTATTGCCATTCTTCCCATCAACTGGTGACCGTGGATTTGCTCCGACTGGATATACAGAAGTAGATTCTAAGTTTGGTGATTGGTCAGACATTGAAAAAATAGGCAAGAAATATTATTTGATGTTTGATTTTATGATTAATCATATTTCTCGTCAATCAAAATTTTATAAAGATTTCAAACAAAAGAAAGATAAAAGTAAGTATGCCGATTTATTTTTGAGCTGGGACAAATTTTGGCCGGAAGGTCGTCCAACTCGAAAAGATATTGATTTAATTTATAAACGAAAAGATCGTGCTCCATATCAAGAAATTACTTTTACAGATGGCAGTAAAGAAAAATTATGGAATACTTTTGGTGAAGAGCAAATCGATATGGATGTTCGAAAGGAGGTGACACAGAAGTTTATTAAAGATACGTTGAGAGCATTAATTGATCATGGTGCTGATATTATTCGGTTAGATGCTTTTGCGTATGCTGTAAAGAAGTTAGATACTAATGATTTCTTTGTAGAGCCAGAAATTTGGGATTTACTAAAACAAGTACAAGATGATATTTCTGATAAAGGTGCAATGATTCTACCAGAAATACATGAACACTATTCAATGCCATTTAAGATTTCAAAGCATGGATATTATATCTATGACTTTGCTTTACCAATGGTAACTTTATATTCACTTTATTCAGGTAAGTCCAATCGCTTAGCTGATTGGCTTAAGAAATGTCCAATGAAACAGTTCACTACCTTAGATACACATGATGGTATCGGTGTTGTTGATGCTCGTGATATTCTCTCCCCTGACGAAATTAAATACACAAGTAATGAATTGTATAAAGTTGGAGCTAATGTTAAAAAGAAATATTCTAGTGCCGAATATCATAATTTAGATATCTACCAAATTAATACAACTTATTATTCTGCTTTAGGCAATGATGATAAAAAATACTTTATTGCGAGACTTATTCAAATGTTTGCGCCTGGTATTCCGCAAGTCTATTATGTAGGAATGCTGGCTGGTAAAAACGATATCGAACTCCTCGAAAAGACTAAAGAAGGTAGAAACATTAATCGTCATTACTATGGCAGAGAAGAAGTAGCTGAAGAAACTAAAAGACCTTTAGTAGCAGCACTCTTGAAATTGTTTAATTTTAGAAACAATGAAGCAGCTTTTGATCTTGATGGATCCATTGAAATCACTACGCCTAATGAAAACGTGATTCAAATAACTCGTATGAATAAAGATAAAACTCGAAAAGTAAGAGCTGTTATTAATTTAAAAAATTTAACTTATCAAGTGACTGTAAATAATGAGGTTATTAACTTTTAAATAAACAGTATCAACTATATATAAAAATGTGTCTGGGAAAAAACTAGATTTTTAGTCCAGATATAAAAACACAGGAATTCACTAAAAATGATATAGTCCTACTTTAGTAGACAGTACAAATATATAAAGTACTATCTATGAAAGTAGGACTTTTTATATGTCTAGAAAAAGTAGATTTAGCTTTGAAGTGAAGCTTAAAGCAGTTAAGCAATATTTAAACGGTGAAAGAAACTATCCCTCCATTGCAAATGCTTTAGATGTTCCAGATAGCACAATACGTATGTGGGTTAAAGCATATCAAGTGGATGGTGAGGACGCATTAAAATCTCATAAACGCAATAAAAGGTATTCAAAAGAATTTAAGCTTGAGTGCGCTACTGCTTATTTAGCAGGTGAAGGTTCCTATTTAGATCTGGCAAATAAGTTTGGCCTGAGAAGTACTTGTCAACTAAGACAATGGGTTATCAAATATAATAGTCATCAAGAATTGAAGGATCACGATCCTATCCCGGAGGCTTATATGACTAGTAGAAGAAAAACAACCCTAGAAGAACGGCAAAGTATTGTTAAATACTGCAAGAAACATAATTGGAATTATAAAGAGACGGCAAACAAGTATGGCTGTAGTTATGCTCAGGTATATAACTGGTGCAAGAAGTATAAAGCTCAGGGATCTAAAGGGCTTAAAGATAAACGAGGTCATCGTTTAAAAGAATCTGACCTAACTGAAACAGAAAGGCTTAAGCGTGAAGTTGAGCACCTTAGGGTGCAGAATCAAATCAAAGATAGAGAAATAGCTTTCTTAAAAAAAGTGAAGGATTTAGAGAGGACGTGGTTATTGGACAACCAAAGCAAAGGCAAATAGCTCTTAGACACAGTCAAAAACAAATTCTTTATGAATTAATCAAGCAGTGCCATCAAGAATACAAATGGCCTATTGATTGGATGTGCAATCAAGTTAATATTGCTAGATCAGCTTATTACAAGTGGTTGAAGCATACACCAAGCAAACGTGAATTAAGAGATCAAATGATTCTTGAGCGTATTAAAGCAATCGCTAAGAGTAATAATAGTCTTTTTGGTTCACCTAAGATGACATTAGCCTTAAACAATGAACTTGAAGAAGGCGAGCCTAAAATTTATCGTCGTACTGTTGCGCGGTTAATGTGCGTTAACTATATCTACACAAGCAAAGCTAGATTTAATAAGAAATATCGCTACAAAGCATCTAGACCTGAGGAAACGTCTGCTAATGTGTTAAATCGTAATTTTAATGCTTCTAAGCCTAATGAAAAATGGTGTACTGATATTACTGAAGAAAAGATCCCTGGCACAGGTCAAAAGATCTACCTTTGCACTATTTTTGATCTTTATGATAGATATCCGGTTGGTTACGCTCTAAGCCAGCGTAATGATACTGCATTAGTTAATGCGGCACTAAGAGCTGCTTGGAAAAAAGAACCTGATAGTCATGCAATGCTTCATAGTGATCGTGGTTTTCAGTTTACTCGTGTTCCATTTACAAACGAATTAACAAAGCATGGTATGTCACAATCAATGTCTAGGGTTGGTCGTTGTATTGATAATGGTCCAATGGAGGGGTGGCAAGGAATAATAAAAGAAATGAGAATAGTCTTATATCCAGAGATAAATAGTTATGAAGAGATGAAGCAGGCTTTTGATAAAACTATTGATTATTACATCAGCCATGATCCACAAGAAAGATTTGAAGGTAAAACTGCGGGCGAAGTACGAGCAGAAGCAAAACGTAATCCAAGTAAAGTGAAAGAATATAAAATCAAACAAGATAAGCGTTACAAAGATTATTGGGAAGAAATAGAAGCAAAGAAAAACCAGCCTGCATAAACAGGTTGGTTCATCAATTCATTTTATATATTTTAACTGTCTACTTGACACGGTACGGATCAAAATAATGAATTTCTGTGTTTTTTCGTTCTATTGTTTTCGTGTGGTGAATATCAAGGAATGGTTTTGAAGTATACAAAAAGAACGATGATCGTTCATAACGAAGTTCATCGTTTTTTTCATGGTCTGAGAATTATTTTTTCCCAGACGCTTTTTTGTTAGGTATTTATTTTAAGAAGTATTGTAATGCTGAAGCTAAAAGACCACCAACGATAGGACCACACATTGGTACCCATGCGTATTGCCAATTAGCACTTGATTTATTCGGTACAGGCAAGATTGTATAAGCAAGTCTTGGTGACCAATCACGAGCGGGGTTTAAAGCAAATCCAGTAGTAGCACCTAGACCTTGTCCAACTACCATAATCAATAAACCAACGATTAATGGCTTAAGACCTTTATCAAAATCACCTAAGTTAAGTAAAGCAAAGATAAAAATAAATGTTGCGATTGTTTCACTTAGAAAGTTGAATAAATTATTCTTAATAGCCGGTGCTGTAGCGAAAATACCTACTTGATTACCTTCTTCGGCAGTTTTGGTTGCTTTAAAGTGAGGGTAGTATTGAATAATTACAAGTACTGCACCGACAAAAGCACCTAAAAACTGACCTAATAAATAAGGTAAGACTCCGCTCCAAGGGAAAAATCCGAAAGCCGCAAACCCAATTGTGACAGCTGGATTTAAGTGACCTTGTGAGCCAAAGTTTGCAGCAACATAAACACCAAATGTAACGGCCATACCCCAAGCAATGGTTACGTATAGCCAGTGGGAACCTTTGGCGTAGGATTTATTCAAGTTAATCGCTGCGCCACATCCGGTTCCTAAAACGATTAATACCATAGTTCCTAGGAACTCACCAATGAAACCTGACATGATGGGCCTCTTTCTAGTTAATCTTTAATTGTTAATGGTTTTAGTTGTTTTTCAATATCTTCTAAGTTAACTCCTGCTTGAATTAAGGAAGCCGCGGTATAAGCTCCTTCCAAAAAGGCAGTGTCATATAAGTGAACTTTCTTATCGCTCATTTCTATCGCCATTTCAAGGTTCATTTTTGCGCTTCCCAGATCATAAAAAGCCAAAATTTCATCAGCTTGATTATCTGCAAAAGCTTGCATAATCTTTTCCATGCTGGTGCCAATATCATTATCATTAGTACCGCCAGCCTTGGTAATTGGCACGTCTTTAGCTACCTGATTTAATAATTGGGGTAAACCTTCGGCGATTTCTGGTACGTGTGAAACAAGAGTAATTCCTAGATTCATAATAAACCCTCCGTTTCAAGCAGCGTCTCAAAAAGATAGCCGCTTGATTCAGAACCTGGGTCGATATGACCTTTAGAACGTTCACCTAAGTAACTTGCACGACCTTTTTTGGCAATCATATCTTTAGTTGCTTCAACAGCATCTTTGATTTTATCTTCGGATAGACTGCCATCTTTTATATCAGGAACCAACTTATACCAAACGTCAACCATTGTCTTATCGCCGGGTTCTGCACCGCCACGTTTTTGGATCCCAGCAAGTGCAGCATCAAGTAATTCACCTACATTATCAGTTGAGCTACTCTTTTTAGCCATTTCTAAAAAGGCAGTTCCATATAAAGGACCAGAAGCTCCACCTACAGTAGAAATAAGTGCCATAGCAATTGTTTTTAATGCACTTGGAACATCGGCTGGTTTAGTAGCTAATTTTTCTTTAACAGCTTGCATCCCGCGACTCATGTTAAAACCGTGATCACCATCACCAATTGGCGTATCCAGATCACTTAAATATTGCTTATTTGTTTCAACTTTATCCGCAAAATTATTCATCCAAGTTGTTAATGTATCAACAGTTAAAGTCATCTTTAATCCTTTCTACCATGCAATTGTTTGAACAGGGTAATTTAGATAGTCTAGCCATTTGTCTTCTTTAATTTCAAAAAGAGTTAAGGAAATACCGGCCATATCGATTGAAGTCATATAGTTGCCGACCTTCATAAAGCTAGGCTTAATGTTGAATTCTTTAAGTTTATTTAAAACGTCATTAGCAAAAACATATTGTTCCATCAATGGAGTTGCGCCCATCCCGTTAATGAGACAAGCATATTTTTTATTGCCATCTAAATTCATTTCGTCGTTTAACTTACCAATTAATTCTTCAACTAATTCCTTAGAAGGCTTAATCTTTTCGCGGCGATAACCTGGTTCACTATGAATACCAACACCATATTCAATTTCATCTTCTTTTAGAAGAAAACCGGGCTTACCAACTTCTGGGTTAGTTGCTGCAGATAAGGCAACGGCAAGAGTCTTAATATTTGGCAAAACTTTTTTAGCTAACTTTTCAAGTTCATCTAGGCTTGCGCCTTCTTGAGCTGCAGCACCTAAAACTTTATGCATGAATAAAGTTCCTGCTACTCCGCGACGTCCTTGAGTGTAAAGGCTATTTTCTACAGCAATGTCATCGTCAACAACGATTGACTTAACAGGAATATCTTCCATTTCTGCTAAATCTTTAGCCATATCAAAGTTCATTACATCGCCAGAATAATTTTTAACTACCAGAAAAACGCCTTTTCCTTGATCTACTGCCTTAATTGCAGCATAAATTTGATCTGGAGTAGGAGAAGTAAAGACTTGACCGCAAACAGCGGCGCTAAGCATTCCTTTACCAACATAGCCTGCGTGAGTTGGTTCATGACCTGAACCACCACCACTGACAATACCAACTTTTCCTTTCATAGAATCTTTATCGGCTCTTACGACAGCTTCTGTGTCAGGAATTTTTTCAATAAATTGAGGATAAGAACGAGTCATTCCCATGACCATTTCGGGAACAACATTATGTGGATCATTAATTATCTTTTTCATAATTTCTCCTTTTGCAAAAATGCAATCGCTTACAAACTGATTATAACGCAATAACTTATAAATTTAAAAACATATGACATGTTGTCATATGTTTCATTAAGTAAACGTGATTTTTACAATTTTAAAATAATTTTATAGCAAGTTATAACTTTTATAATATTCCTGTTACTTTCAAAGAAAAATCAAAAATCATTGCTATAATGGCGTAAACGAAAGAAGGGACAATGTTGAATGTTTACGGAAAATACGCCCCAGCACTGGATAGGATACTCAACCAGTTGCTTAATCGTTTCGATGAATTGAATAAAAATTATGAACAAGTTCATCATGAACGTTTATATGAACACTTGCGTGGTCGAGTTAAAAGTGAAGCCAGCATGGAACAAAAATGTAAAAGAAAGAATTTGCCCTTAACGCCGCGATCTGCTTTAAGAGATAATCGCGATAGTATAGGGCTACGAGTTATCTGCAACTTTATTGACGATATTTATAAGTGTATTGCTTATATTAGAAGTTGGGATGATGTAACTATTGTTAAAGAGAAAGATTACATTACTAATGTTAAGCCTAATGGTTATCGTTCTTATCATATGATTTTGGATGTTACTGTAATGGATGAAGATGTTGACGGTAATGTACCCGGTCATTATTTCGTTGAAGTTCAGCTTAGGACAATTGCAATGGATACGTGGGCAAGTTTGGAACATGAAATGAAATACAAGCATCAAATTAAAAATCCAGAAATGATCGGACGAGAATTAAAGCGGGTAGCTGATGAATTAGCTTCCTGTGATGTAAGTATGCAAACTATCCGTCAGCTAATTAGAGAAGAGGATTGAAAAAATAATGAAGATTTTAGTGGCAGAAGATGAACCGCAGCTACTACGTGTATTAATAGTTGCTATGCAAAAAGCAGGATATGAGGTTGATCCAGTTGATAATGGCTTAAAGGCGGTGGAACATGCCAAACAAAATTGCTATGACGTGATCATTTTGGATATCATGATGCCCGTCATGGATGGAATTACCGCCCTTAAGCAAATTAGAGAAAGTGGTGATAAGACTTATATTTTAATGTTAACAGCGAAAGCTGAAATTGATGATCGTGTAACTGGATTGGATAGTGGAGCTGACGATTATCTTACTAAGCCTTTTTCATTAAAAGAATTATTAGCAAGATTGCGCTCAAAAGAGCGACGTGAAGAAGACTTTACACCTAATGAATTAAAAGTAGGTGATGTTTCACTGAACGTTTCTGGGCAAGAATTAGCGAGTCACAATTCAATCAGATTAAGCGGTCAAGAAACGCAACTAATGAATTACTTTTTATTAAATGAAGGTAAAGAACTTTCAACTGATGAATTATTGAATCATGTTTGGAGAAATGATGAGGATGCTAATTCAGATGTTGTTTGGATTTATGTATCGTATTTGCGACAAAAATTACAATCAATTCGCAGCTCGGTAAAAATTGAGGGTGAAAAAGGTGGTAATTATGAATTAGTTGAGTAGGTGATAGGGATGATTCAGAAATTTCGCTGGAAGTTTATTGGAGCTTCTGTTGCAGCATTATTACTAGTTTTGATAATTACTTTAGGCGGATTGATCGGGATTACTCGTGTTCAAAGCCAAAATGAAGTTAATCGCGTGCTGACAGCATTGGTAAAAAATGAAGGTCGCTTATCGCCGCGTAATGCACAACCAGCTTTTGGTAATCAAAAAGATATTATTAATCGTAATTTTTTAGGCGGACAATATAATCCGGAGGCTGTGTATCAGTACCGTTATTTTGCAGTAACTGTAGATCCTACGCAGCGAATAAATGTGATTAATGATAATAATGTTTATAAAATTAATAATACTGAAATAAAGAGTGTTACAAAAAGAGCTCTAGCTAATCGGGATCAATCTGGAGATGTAAAAATTGGGCAGAACCGATACGCATATAGAGTTGATAAAAACGCTGCTGGACAGACAATGATTGTTTTCTTGAATGAAACACTTATTTTTAATCGATTCTGGTTGTTATTTAGAGTGTCACTTGTTTTAGGAGCATTTGCATTATTGATCTTTGCAGCAGTTTTAATCTTGGTTTCTGGTAAAGCAATTAAGCCGATTGTTGATACATACCATAAGCAACAAGAATTTATTACCAATGCGGGTCATGAATTAAAGACACCACTAGCGGTTATTTCAGCTAATACTGAAATGGAAGAGATGCTAGGCAATAATTCTGAATGGAATGAAAGTACAAAAGAGCAAGTTGAAAAATTATCTGAGTTAATTAATCGTCTAATTTCTTTGGCTAGAACTGGTGAAAATGGTGAAGTTGCTTTAAGTAAAGTGAATTTTTCACAGATTGTTGAAGATGTGACACAAGATTTTAAATCGGTTATGAAGCAAAATGATCTAGTGTATCAGGTTTCCATTCGTGAGGGGATTAATGTAATTGCAGAAAAGCATTCTTTAACTGAAGTGGTCAATATTTTGCTTGATAATGCTAGAAAATATTGTGATCCACATGGCAGAGTAAAAGTAGAGTTAGTCAAAAGTACGCTAAGTAAAAATGCAATTTTACGAGTAATTAATACTTATAAGGAAGGAAAAAATAAAGACTATACGCACTTCTTTGATCGTTTTTATCGTGAAGATGAATCTCACAATTCTAAAAAAGGTGGCTTTGGTATTGGATTAGCTATGGCTCAAGAATTAATTCATACTTTCCACGGTAAAATTTCAGTAAATCATAGAGGAGAAAATATCGTTTTTAGTGTTAGTCTAAAAATTGTCAAATAGATGTTCTTGATAGTTGTATAATTTCAATTAAAGAATCGAGGAATTATTTTGGCAAAAAGAAAATCAATTTATACTAAAGACGTTATTTTAGTTATGGCAGCGTCCTTCTTTTTCATGTTCAGTACTATGTTCGTTAATCCGTTGATTAATGGCTATGCCAAAAATTTAGGAGCGAGTAGTGCTTTTGCAGGAATTATCGTAGGTATTATGAGTGTGGCCGCTATGTTTTTACGCCCCGTTGCTGGTAATTTAACTGATAAATTTTCTAAGTATCGTTTATCCTTTATTGGTGGAATTTTAATATTAATCGGAATAGTAGGATATATCCTTACTCCTTCAAGTGGTTGGTTGCTGTTATTTAGACTGATTAATGGTACGGGGTATGTTTTATGTACTGTTTGTATGACAACTTGGCTGGCATTTTTGGTTCCACGGCAACACGTTGGTGAAGCAATGGGTTTCTATGGCTTAATGAATGCCTTAGCAATGGCATTAGCACCAGCACTTTCAATTAATATTTATCAAAAAATTGGTTATCGTGAAAGTCTGATTGCATCGGCTATTTCAGCTTTATTGATGGTTATCTCTATTCAATTCGTAGGCAATCATGCTAAGCCTAATGCAGAAATGCGCCAAAGAGCTGCTAAAAAGCACTTTAAGATTATTCAAGTAAATGTTTTACCGGTAGCTATTTTAACCACCTTATTTGCAATACCATATTTTGTTACCCAAGCAGATATTGTAACTTATGTTGAACAAATGCATTTAAGTGTTGCAGTAGGATCATATTTCTTGATTTATGCAATTGTACTCTTAATTATTAGAATTGGATTCAAACGCTACTTCGATACTGTGCGCTTTGGCGTGTGGTTCTGGATTAGCTTGGTGTCAACAGCTGCTTATATTATTTTGCTGGCGGTTATGAATAATAATTGGCAAATGGCCTTAGCAGCTGCTGGGATGGCCATGGGGTACGGCATTATTTATTCAGTTTTACAATCAACCGCTTTACTTCTTGCACCAATTGAAGAACAGGGATTAGCTAGCTCAACTTTTTATTTAGGATTGGATATTGCTATGGCTTTTGGTCCTATGATTAGTGGTGTAATTGACAGTACTTTTCCTATTAAATGGTTTTATCCGATCGAATTAATCTTAATTCCATTTATACTTTTAGTTTACTTTATTTGGCGCAAGAGATTGAATGGTGCGATAGATCACCATTAAAGAAAGGTAGAAATTCGATGAGTGATTATTTAGTAAAATCTCAACTAGGAAATAAAGAATGGCAAATTTCTAATCATGTCCGTGATCACAACTTTATTTGTGATGCTAATGATAAAAAGTACGATGCTGGTCCTAATCCGGTTGAATATTTATGTGGAAGTGTAAATTCTTGTATTGTAATGTCAGCAGGAATGATCACTAAAGCACATCAATTAGATGTAAAGAATTTTAATGTAAAAAATTATGCCAAGACCGAAAAAATGGGTCATGGTAAATCAGTAGTTACTGAGATGAGAATTGAAGTCTCTTTTGACTCAGAAATGTCAAATGAAGAAAAAGAAGAGTTTTTAGCTCATGTTTTACATGTATCTACGATTTACCAAACTATTAAAGAAGCAATAAAAATTTATGTAGAATTAACCTAAGAGGTGAAAGATGACTTTATTAGATGAAGCCGTTGTATTGAATGATGGTAGTTTGATGCCAAAAGTTGGTGTTGTTGTAGGTAATAAACCAGTAGATGATGCAATTAAAGCAGGTTATAGATTAATTGACTGCAGCCTTGATCAAAAAACAAAATTGAAAGCTGAAAATCCGCAACTGTATGTGGAAGTTCAGATCCCAGAAGATGTGATTGCTCGTGATGATTTTAAAAAGATTAGACAAGATATTATAGACCATCATGCTGATCTGTGCTTATTGAAGCTAAGTGATAATAAGGAAAGAAATGGTCAGATTTGGCAAGAATTAGAGCAATTAAGAATTCAAGGCTGGATTAAAAATATTGGTGTTATTAATATCAGCGTTGATGCATTGAATGAATTATTAAATCATACTCAGGTTAGACCATGTGTAGCGCAAATTAGTTATGAAGATCAAGGATTAATTAACTTAGCTCGTGAAAATAGAATTCAAGTAGAAATTCCAGTTTATGGTGATATTAATGCTTTAGCTGAAATTGCTAGTCATTATGGTACCAGCTCTGTCGAATTAGTCATGCGCTATTTCAGTCAAAAGGGTATTGTGCCATTGTTTGAAATTGAAGATGTGGTAGAAAATCCAAGAATTAACTTCACTATTAATGCTGAAGATTTAGCTACAATTGGTCAACTTTTTGCTCAAAAGTAAAGTGAAATTAGACTATACATAAGCATGTCTATCAATAAAAAAATAGATAAAAGATGTTATAATTAAAGCATAATAGTTAGTTTTTAGGAGATATTAAAAATGAATACAAGAAAATTAATTACTTCAATGGCAGCGGCTGTAATGCTTTCTACAGGTTTGGCTGGTGTGGGTACTGCAATAACAAGCCAACCAGCACAAGCTGCTACTCAATCTGGTAGTTCAATCAGTATTAGACGTAGATCAGTAACTGCTACAGTAAATTCTGATAAGCCTCAACTTATTGCATATGATCCATCTACTAATAAGTTTGTTAAGGCTCTTGATTCAACTTATGTAAAAGGTCAAACTATTCCAGTTTACTATGCTATTACTGCTCCATCTACTGCTAATGGTTCAAGCCAAAACGTTACTTTCTACTTCCTTGAAAATAGAACAGTAGATGGCAAGAGTTGTATGATACTTATTCCATCAAATTCTGTAACGCCAGCTTCAACTGTGCCAACAGCAGAAGAATTCCAAAAGACAGCTGAAAATGATGCTAAAACTATTCAAGATGCTTATGCAAATAGAACTATCAAGTCTATTACTGTCACTCCAAAATCCAAAAAGGGCGCCAAAATCTATTACGCTTATAAAAAGAGCGCAAAATCAAAGAAGATTGTCTTCAAAGCAACCAATAAGAAGATCAAATATGGCAAGAAATATAAGTCATCAATGATTGTTAAGAATGGTAAGAGTAGATATGTATATATTGGTAAGAAGAGATATCTTAAATCAACTGCTGTAAAAGTAACCAATGTTAAGTACTCACCACTTAACTTACCAGATGATATTAAGAATTTAATCGTTAATAACTAATCTATTAATGAGGAAACTCGTCAATGTGTAATGTATTGGCGAGTTTTTTTAATGCTTTATAAGCATTGAACTTACATACTAATAAGTATTTCACTTCAAAAATCAAACGTGGTAAATTAATAATCAATAAATGACGAGAAGGGGATATTCATGAAAAAGAAAAGTCTGTTGATCAGTGCAGGTACAGTTATTGTTGTCTTACTTGCTACGCTTGGTTCATTTTTTATTAATAAGCAACGTGATGAAAGAGTGCAAGATATTAAGCCGATAAAAGTGGTATCAAGAAGTACCCCAACTTACTTCTTCCATGGCTGGGGCAGTAGCTATCACGCTGAAGAAAAGATGGTGCAAGCAATTAGAAATGCTGGCATTACTAACAGTGTAATTCGTGTTAACGTAACTAAGAGTGGTAAGGTTATTTTGCATGGGAAGTTTAAAAAGAATGCCCAAAATCTAATTATTGAAGTAAATTTTGATGATAATAAGTTAAGCGACTACGGTAATGATTATGTTCGTGGTTATGAGACAGCCGGCGCACGCTATGTTAGAAATGCCATTAGAACTGTTAACGGAAAGTATGGCTTCAGCAAAGTAAACATCGTGGCTCATTCAATGGGTAATCTTGAAACGGCCTATTTCTTTAAAAACTACGGTAATGAAATTCCAGTAGAACACTTTGTTTCCATCGCTGGTCACTATGATGGTATTCTTGGCATGAACGATAAGGCTAACCAATTGAAAATTAATTCTAAGACTGGTAAGCCAAGCCGCATGCAACCAGAATATCGCGGTTTATTATCACTTAGAAAAACATTCCCAAGAAATACGCGTGTGTTAAACATCTATGGCAACTTAGAAAATGGTACTAATTCTGATGGTTCAGTTTCTAATGCATCATCCAGATCATTACGTTACTTGTTAAATGGTCGTGCAAAGTCATACCGTGAATTGATGATTCGCGGCAGCAATGCACAACATAGTAAGTTGCACAATAATAATGAAGTAAACCAAGCAATTGCCAACTTCTTGTGGAAGTAATCTATTATGTTAGAAGACTTAATTCTGATATATTTCGGAATCAGGTCTTTTTTTATGTTCTTTTGAAAAAGTTATTCCAAAAGTTCATAATAAATACTGTCTGTTTTTTTAAAGGAGTTGTTTTATATTTATGAAGCAAGATAATCACGTTAAGATTAAACTAGGTAGTTTAGTCTTAATGATTTTCTCTTCTATTTTTGGATTTAGTAATTCATTGACGGCCTTTTATCAGATGGGATATTCAAGTATCATTTGGTATATTGTAACTGCCGTTTTGTTCTTCTTGCCATCCGCACTTATCTTTGCGGAATACGGTGCAGCTTTTAAGGGGATTAAAGGTGGTATCTTTTCTTGGCTTGAAGGTTCTACTAATGAAAAGGTAGCATTTATCGGAACGTTTATTTGGCTATCTGCCTGGGTTGTCTGGCTGGTATCTTCTACTCAGTTTTTTTTGGTATCAGTTTCAACCGCTATATTTGGACATGATACCACTCAAAGTTGGCATTTGGGAGGATTAACTTCAACACAATTATTAGGGATTCTTGAAGTTATCTTTTTAGCAGTTGTTACTTTTTGTGCCGCAAAGGGAATCGACAAAATAAAGGTGATCAATAATATTGGTGGGATTTTTACTTTGGCGATTGCTATTGGTTTTACAGTTGTTTCATTGCTGGTGTTCTTTTTAAATCATGGTCAATTGGCTGAACCTATTACTACCCAGAATTTGGTTCATTCACCAAATCCATCATTCCAATCCCCAATTGCAGTTGTTTCATTCATTGTTTATGCATTATTTGCTTATGGTGGTCTTGAAACTACTTCTGGTGTGATTGACTCAGTTGATAAACCTGAAAAGACTTACCCTAAGGGGTTGATCATTGCGATGATTATGATGACTGCACTTTATGTTGTAAATATTTTTATGTGTGGGGTAGCTGTTAACTGGAATAAGGACTTAGGTGTTAAAGGTGTTGACCTTGCTAACGTTGAATATGTTTTGATTAACAATCTTGGTGTGGTTACTGGTAAGAGCTTAGGCTTGTCTCATTCAGCATCTTTGGCAATCGGTTCAGCATTTTCACACTTTGCTGGTATTGCTGATGTTTTATCAGGTATCGCTGCTGCATTTTTGATGGTTTATTCACCAATTAAGTCATTTATTGAAGGTTGTGATCCACGACTTTTGCCTAAAAAATTGGTTGAACTTAATAAGCACGGGATGCCAGAACGTTCAATGTGGCTACAAGCAATTATCGTTAGTGTAATTATTTTGTTTATTTCATTTGGTGGTAATGCTGCCAATCAATTCTACACAATCTTGATGGATATGATGAATGTATCTTCATCTGCGCCATATTTATTCTTGATTGCAGCTTATCCATTCTTTAAGGCAAAAAAGGATATTGATCGTCCATTTGTTTTCATTGAAGGCAAAAAGAAAGTTTGGGCAACCACTATTGTTGTTTGGTTAGTCGTCGCAATTGGTATTATCTTTACTTGTATTGAACCTTTATTTACAGGAGATTATCAAACATCATTCTGGACTGCAATTGGTCCAGTCGCATTTGGTATTGTAGCTTGGGTATATTATGCATATCGTGAACGCAAAGATAAAGCCGCATTATAAAAAGAATAAGCAGATTTATTTAGTATTTATTGATTATTTGTTAAATTAATCAATAAAGAATCAGTAGGTGATCTAAATGAAAAGAACTACTAAATTAGGCGTGAGTGCCTTGCTTGTTAGTCTGTTTGCTTTATTTGTTGGTAAAAAATTAGATGATGAAGTAAATAAAGATAACGCAAGCGATGACCGCGGCGTTGGACCGTTAGATTAAATTAGAAGGAATCAAATTCAATCATTTGGATGATTTGATTCTTTTTTGTACAATGAATGAAAACGTAATTTGATTTTACAAAGGAAATAAATATGACAAATGAAGCTTTATTAATCATCGATTATACTAACGATTTCGTAGACGACAAGGGTGCACTCACTTGTGGCAAGCCAGCACGAGAATTAGACGATACTATTACCAATTTGGCTGATAAATTTTTAAAAGAGGACAAGTGGGTGATCTTTCCAACTGACAAGCACTTTCAGGATAATCCATATCATCCTGAAACGAAGCTTTTTCCACCACATAATTTACCTAATACCTGGGGACGCGAATTATATGGGAAAGTAGGAAAGTGGTATGAAGATCACAAAGATAATAATCATGTAATTTTGATGGATAAAACTCGCTATTCTGCTTTTGCTGGTACGTCACTTGATCTGCTTTTGCGTGAGCGTAAGATCGATACTTTGCATTTGACTGGTGTCTGCACTGATATTTGTGTTTTGCATACTGCAATGGATGCTTATAATCGTTGCTATAACTTGGTTGTACATGAAAATGGCGTAGCTAGCTTTGATCAAAATGGTCATAAGTGGGCATTGAATCATTTTAAGACTTGTTTGGGTGCTAAGGTTGTAGATTAGATAGAAAAATAAAAAGGTTAGCTATTATTAATTAGTTAATGATTTCAGCTCTTACTTTTTATTAGTGATATAATATAAGTGATTTAACTGATAAAAAGTAAGGAGAAACTGATATGGCTGAATTAAACGATTCTTTGACTTTTAAACATGGCGCAAAAATCTCTAACCGCTTCGTTCAACCGCCGATGTTGACAAACAGTGGTATCGATGGCGAAGCAAGTGAAGACACAATCAATTATTGGAGACATCACTCAAAGTCGGGTGGTATGTTAATTACTGAATATATCTATGTCACTGCTGAAGGTGGTCCCGCAATTTCTTGGGCAAAAGATCGTACGCAACTTGCTGTTTATGATGATAAATTTGTTCCCCAACTTAGGAAAGTTGCCAGTGCAATGAAGAGTAGTGGTAATAAGGCAATTATGCAGATTGCGGAAACAGGTCGTGAAGCTAGCGGGCGAGTGGCTCTTTATGGCAAGCCTGTATATGCACCAACTGCAATGGATTTCCCATTTTTGCCCTATAAAGTACATGAATATGGTGATGAACAGATTAAAAATGTAATAAAATGCTTTGGTAGAACCAAAAGTGTGACAAGTATGACCATAGATATCCTTCATCATTTGGTTGTTATCAACGAATCCACCGCTAGCTAGGATGACTGCCTTGCCGTAGATATTATAGGTAGTGCCATCATATGAAACTGCCTTAACGCCAATGACTTTACCGCTATTATCTTTGATAAAGTCCTTAGCGGCTAATTCCAATTGGTAATCGTTAACAGGATTCATGCCTTTTGCCTTATCAAGGGCGTTTTGATATTGATCAATATGTACAGGCTGACCAGCAGAATACCACTTATTGTCCTTAGCCGTATAAACTGTCCATTCTTTTGTCCAATCTTGTCTTACAAATGAAGGGAAGTAACCAGCTGGCATGCCAAAGGCAGGGCTATCGAAGCTAAAACCAAAATTCTTCATGTAATAATCTAGTGCAGGGCCATCTTCGTAGATGGCTTTTTTGATTACTGCAGCCTTCTTATCAGTTTTGACGTAATCGATCCAAGTATTATAAAGATCTTCAGGATCGATATTGTCTTTACCATCGTTGTATTTCTTAGATTGAATCTTTGAGTTAACAACCATTGGACCTGAAGTTGAGATGGAGTTACCATCGATTCTAGCGGCTGCATCTAAGCCAAATACTTTAGCACCGGACTTTGCGGCAGCACAGTAACTTAAAATACCAGAACCTCCAAGGCCCACAATGATAACATCAAAGTCTTTCTTTTCAACAGTATCATTCTTTTTAGTTACAGGAGTGTGCCATTCATCGCTATTTCCGCCAGCATCTTTGATAGCTTTTTCAGCGATTGCTTTAATAGCACCTGAAGATACACTGGCACCTGTAACTGTATCAGTATCAAGTGATTGGGATTCAATTAGTCTGGGAATAAATTTCTTTTCAGCTACATGGAACCAAGGTGAAGTTTGGGAATCTTTTTCAGAAGTAATTTTTATATTTTTGATTTTATTGTTTTTGATAGTAACTTCACCTGTCATTGGAGCAATAAGGCTGTAAGATGGAACAGTTTCTGTATAAGTACCATCTTTTAATGGGGTTTTAGTTTGGTTTTCCGTTTCACCAGTAGCTTGCTTAATACAATCAGTGAGTGCACGTCTTACTGCGTTACTAGTTTCAGTTGCACCAGTAACTGCATCAAGCGAATCATTTTGCTTTTTTAAAATTTGTGCGCTCAGTTGGGAAACTACATCTTTATTACGTTGGCTAGTTTCACCTTCGACATTAATAGAAACATTTTTTATTTTGTCAGAATCAAAATCTACGGTTAAGTTAACATTTGAGCTGTGACCTTTAGTTGAGCTAGAGTGAGTTCCTTTAATATATTTCATTGAGGATACATTCTTTCTTTTACTTCAAATCATAACTGTAAGCGCTATTAATGCTTGTGCTATTATAGAGATACAACGTGAAGGACTGACTTAACTCGGAGAAAAAATATGTATAACAATGAATTAAATACATTTTTATTAGTAGCTAAAAATGGGAGCTTTTCTGGTGCAGCTAAGGAAATGTATGTTTCTAAAAATGCAGTAATGCAACAGATTAACTTATTGGAATCACATCTGGACTTAACACTGTTTAATCGGACGACTCATGGAGTGACTTTGACAAATGCGGGACGAGTTTTTGTAGAAGAAGCACACAAAATATTGGAATTATCTGAACAGATTGATCAGAATTTAGCTAGATATAAAAATACTATTTTTGTAGGATCAGGATTTTTGAATCCACCGATTTTAATTAAGAAAATTTGGCATCAATTTTTGAAAATAAATCCTAAAAGCAGAATAGATTTTATAGAAATAGCAGATTATGAAAATTTGTCGAGGAATATTGATTTATTTGAGGGATGCTATGCTGAAAAGCCATTTCTGCGACAAGGATTTTCTTTTTGTAAATGCGCTACATCAAAGCTAGTAGCAATTATGCCGCCAAGTGATCCTCTAGTTAAAAGGAATGAATTAAGAATTTCAGATCTTGAGGAAAGACAAGTAGTTATTCCTGATGATTCAGCATATAGATCCATGCATGAGATAGAAAAATTTTTACAGGATAAAATTTCGAATATCAAATTAGAAAAATACAATTCTTTGACTACTGCTGTGGTAAATAATGCGCAAATAAGAGATGAAATTTTGTTGGTTCCTGATTATTTAGGTACATTAGCTAATCCTAATTTGGTTAAAAAAGTAGATTGGGATTTGAAAATTGATTATGGTTTGTACTATCGTCCTGATTCTAGTGAATTATGTCAGAAATTGATTGAGACAATAAAGCGAGAATTTAATAATGTAAATTTTCGATTTGGAAAATTTGAATAAAGAAAATGTTTTGAGTACTACAATAGTTGCGTACTACTTATCGAAAAGAATAATTGAGGGGGTTAAAAATGTATAAAAAGAAAATTGTGACGTTGCTACTTGTAGTGTTTGGATTGTTTTTTGTAGGTATTCAAACATCTAGCAAAGTTGGATTGAATAATACGGTTGAAGCTGCTAAGAAATCTAAGCTTATTCCATATTATATTCCTAAGAGATTTCATGGTACGTGGTAGTCAGATAAGGGTGATTATGTCAGATTTACTAGTCGCCGTGTTTCATTCAGTAAACATAGCCGTGGCCGTTTGACATACAGTTTTAATAGCAAAAATGTTCCAAATGGAGCACGTATTTTCCTTATTCAACCACATGGTAAAGAAATAATCGTTTGCGCTCCGTATTGTGATGGTACTGGCTTTTACAGACAAGGCAAATACCTCATTGGTGAAAGAATAGGACAAAAGTGGCGTTATCATAGATAAAGTAGATAATTGAAATCAGCGAGTAAAATCGCTGATTTTTTTGATAAAAATACGGAGACAAGGGCATCATCGGTACGTTGCGGCTATGTCATAGATATAAATTTTCGATTTAGAAAATTCTATTACCGATCATCTAAACCTATAGTATATTCGTTAATCACATAGATGTATTTATAAGGAGTTTAAGAAGAATACTAAAAAATAGCAATTAAGATACAATTAAAAGAAAGCGATTTAATAGAAAGTGAATTCTTATGACGTACGATTTCAAAAAAGAACAAAACCAATTTTATAAACCAGGCAAAAACCCGGAACTGATTGATGTTCCAAAAATGACGTTACGTGGCAAGGGTAACCCAAATGTTGACGATAGTGGGTATAAAAGGGCAATTCAACTTTTGTACGGTATTGCTTATACCATTAAGATGAGCAAAAAGGGAACACACAAGATCAAAGATTATTTTGACTTTGTGGTGCCGCCACTTGAAGGACTTTGGTGGCAAGATGACAATAATGGAATTGACTATGCACATAAGGAAAAATTCGAGTTCATTTCGATGATTCGGGTGCCAGATTTTGTCACTCAAGATGTGCTTGAATGGGCAATTAAAGAAGCTAGTGAGAAAAAAGATGGCGATTTTTCTAAGGTTAAATTAATTACTTTGGAAGAGAGTAAATGTGTTCAGGTGATGCATGTGGGATCTTATGATGATGAGCCAGCTACGATTGAGAAGATGAAAGAATTTGCGGAGCAAAATGGTGTGGTGTCAGATTATTCTGAAAAGCGCCGTCATCACGAGATTTACTTGTCTGATCCGCACAGAACAAAGGTAGAAAATTTGAAGACAGTTATTCGCATTCCTGTTAAGTAATGAATTAACGGAGGCAACAATGAAGGCATTATCGGTGCGTGGCGATTACATTATGGACATGATTGCAGGTAAAAAGAAAATTGAATATAGAACGTGGAAGACGAATTACCGCGGGCCGCTTCTGATGTGTTCAACTGCTAAGAAAGTGGCAGGTGCTGCAGGCCAGTTATGCAATTTGTGTCGTGAATTTAATGGACATCCGATATTCTTCATGGGAAGATCTTTACTATTGGCATATTGAACTTGCCGATGTAATTGAGCCGATTCATGTGAAAGGCCAGCTAAAGCTCTTCAATGTCGACGATGATCTTATCAAGCCAATTAGCATGAAAGAATTTGAATCAGAGATACAGCTGTTTCCAAATCAAAATAGTTTAAAGAAATATCATAAATAGAAGATCCTCAGTTAATTAGTAACCGAGGGTCTTTTATTATAGTTTTGTATGTTGATAATATCTTTAACCAATAATAAAAGAAAATTAAATCACAATAAGATCAATAAATTTTTTTATCCAAATAAATATTATCTAAATAACTTAATATATAGGGAATAATTAGCATAATAAGTAATAATAAATGCATATTTTACTGATTTTATTCAAGCGTTAAAACTGTATCAATTTCTGAAAGAGGTTACAATAGAACTGTTAAGTAATAAACAGGAGGTTTGGAATTTTGGATAAGAGAAAAGTAATTATTGTTGGTGCTTCACATGGTGGTCATGAATCAGCAATTGAGTTATTAGACAAGTACGATGACGTTGACGTAACTATTTACGAAGCCGGTGACTTCATTTCATTCATGTCATGCGGGATGCAATTATTCCTTGAAAATAAAGTTACTGCAGAAGATGATGTAAGAAACTTTGCACCTGAAGATATTGAGAAAAAAGGCGGGTATGTTTATGCCAATCATGAAGTGACTGCTGTTCATCCCGACAAGAAGACAGTTACTGTAAAAGACTTAACTAATGATTCTGAAGAAGAAGTTAGTTATGATAAATTAATTTTATCTTCTGGTGTAACGCCAAAAGTTTTGCCTGTTCCAGGTAGTGATTTAAAGAATATCTACTTAATGCGTGGACGTGACTGGGCTTCTAAGCTAAAGGCAGCAACCACTGATCCAGCAATTAAGAACGTAGCTATCATTGGTGCAGGTTATATTGGTACTGAAGCTAGTGAAGTATTTGCCAAAGCCGGCAAGCATGTAACCTTGATGGATATGATTGATCGTCCTTTAGGAACTTACCTTAATCCTGAATTATTGGATGTCTTAGAACCAACATTTAAGGATCATATGGATCTTAAAATGGGCGTTAAGATTGAGGGATTTAATGGCACTGATAAAGTTGAAAGTGTCAAGACAGACAACGGTGATGTATCTGCTGACTTAGTTGTGGTTTCTGCTGGTGTAAGTCCTAACACTGATTGGTTAAAGGGCACTGTTGATCTTGATCAAAGAGGCTGGATTAAGACTGATCCATACTTGAGAACCAATGTTAAAGATATTTATGCAATTGGAGATGCTATTTTGCCATATTCAATTCCTGCAGGTAAACCAATGCCAATTGCATTAGCAACAACTGCTCGTCGTGAAGCACAATATTTAGTCGATCACTTATTTGAAGTTAAACCTGATCAAGTATTTAAAGGTGTAATTGGTGCTTCTGCATTAAGCATATTTGATTATCATTTTGCTACAGCAGGTTTGAATCAATTCTCAGCTGAAAAGAATGATATTCCATATAGAACTAGTTTTTATGAAGATTCAATGCGTCCAGCTTATATTCCAGAAAAGGATAATCCTAAGGTTTATGTAAGTTTAACTTTCAATCCATATAACCATCAAATTTTGGGTGGTGCTGTTCTTTCTAAATATGACGTTACTGCTCAAGGCAATGTTTTGTCTTTGGCAATCAGTCATAAAATGACTCTTGAAGATTTGGCTGAGCAAGATTTCTTTTTCCAACCCGGATTTGACCGCCAATGGAGCTTACTCAACTTAGCCGCACAACATGCCTTAGGTTTAGCTAGATTTTAAAAAATAAAATTTCTTGTTGACAAACTTCATTAGTAAGATTAGCATAATATTAAATTTATTTAAGAAAGGAGCTACATATCATGTTAGAATCACAAAGCGTATTAACAGTAGAATTACGACGCCGCCACCAAAATGATGGTCTATTTTGTGATCCTAAATTATGGTGTGCGGCGATTTTTGTTAAATAATTAATTAAACGATTATTAAGCAAGGACCCACATCCCTAATTTGGATGTGGGTCTTTTTTTATTGAAAAGAGAGTAAAAGCTATGAAGTCAATGAAGTTAGTAAGTTCAGCAAGTTTAATTATTGGTGCAGCCTTAAGTTTAGCTGCTTGTGGGCAAAATACTAAAACTGATACTAAGAGTGCAGAAAAATTCCCAGAACAAACGCCCCAAAAGACGGCTAAAAATGGTGGTACTTTAAATTATGCTATTGAAACAGATACTCCATTCAAAGGAATTTTTGACAGTCAATTGTCTGTTGATCAAGTTGATTCTGATGTAATGCAATTTGGTAATGAAGCATTATTTGATACTGATAATAGCTACAAGATTGCTAATAAAGGCCCGGCAACTTTTAAGCTTAATTTAAAGAAAAAAACAGCTACGATTACAATCAAAAAGGGTGTTAAATGGTCAGATGGCAAGCAGGTTGTTGCTAAAGATCTTGAATATTCATATGAAATGACTGCTAACAAAGCAACTAATAGTTTGAGATATTCAGATTCACTAGCAAATATTGTAGGGATGAAAGAATACCACGCTGGCAAGGCTAAGACGATTTCTGGAATTACTTACCCTGATGGAGAAAACGGTAGAACTATTGTCATCCACTTCTTATCAATGAAGCCGGGGATGCTCCAATCAGGTAATGATTACTTCATTGAAACTGCAGCACCTTACCACTACTTAAAAGATGTTCCTTTTAGCAAATTAGTTTCTTCTGATCGAATTAGAAAAGATCCGCTTTTCTTTGGGCCATACAAGGTAAGTAAAGTAGTAAGAGGGCAATCAATAACCTGGGTGCCAAACAAGTACTACTGGAGAGGTACACCCAAGCTCAGTAAAATTGTGGCGCAAGTTGTCTCAACGAATTCTGCTTCACAAGCAATTAAGAGCCATAAGTTTGATATTGCCGATGTGGTAAATTCACAGTGGCAAGCGGTTAAAGACGCCAAAAATGTTAAATTCGTAGCTAAAATTCCACTAGCTTATAGTTATTTAGGTTTTAAAGTTGGTAAGTGGGAAAATGGCAAGAATGTAATGGACAAGAATTCCAAGATGAACAATAAGTCTTTACGGCAAGCAATGGCTTATGCCATGAATATCAACCAAGTTGAAAAGAGGTACACTCAAGGTTTAACTTTCAGAGTGCCAACTTTAATTCCAGCCCAATTTGGGAATTATTTTGATAAAAATGCCAAAGGTTTCCCATATAATTTGAAAAAAGCCAATGAATTGCTTGATAAGGCTGGCTACAAGAAGAAGGGAAACTGGAGAGTCCAACCTAATGGTAAGCCACTCAACATTCACTTCTTGGCAATGAGTGGTAGTGCAGTTCAAGAACTAATCGTTCAGAACTACATTCAACAATGGAGAAAGATTGGTTTACATGTTAATTTAGCTGGTGGTAGATTAACAGAATTCAATTCCTTCTATGATAAGTTGGATCACGATGATAAGGGAATTGATATGTTTATGGCTGCATGGTCACTTTCAACTGAACCTTCACCAAGAGGAATGTATAGTGAAACTAATCCGATGAATGATTCAAGATTTGCTACTAAAGAAAATAATAAGTTGCTTGACGAGATTGACTCTACTAAGGCGTTCAACCATAAATATAGAGTTGCCGCTTTCCATAAATGGCAACAATATATGAATGATGAAGCTTATATTGTGCCGCTTACTAATTCATATGCAATTCAAGCTGTAAATAATAAATTAGTTAACTATTCACTCAAGCCAGCAGCTGCTAACAGTGTTTGGTATAAGGTTGGTTATGCCAAATAGAGTTGTGATAAATAAAAACACTCACTTAAGTGAGTGTTTTTAAGTCTTTTTAGCCAACTAGCAGCATCTTCCAAAGTTGACTACTAGTGTACCAATTGTGTGGCTGGATTGCTGCAAGGCTAGCAATAATGATAAAAATTCCAATTGTTGAGATCGAGATTGAAAAAGTAAAATTAATTATATTAGAAGGGTAGCCACTTTTGCGGCATCTCTTAAAGATGTGCAGTGCTAAACCAATGCAAATTAATCCTACAAAGATTCCAATTTCATAAAAAATACTCATATAGCTCCCTTTATGAAGTGAGACCTAAAAGTGAGACACTTTTAGGTCTTTTTCTACGTAAAGTCAAGCATAATAAGAAGTTTGGCTTCAT
>PPYF01654101.1_pt1 | contig 56984 bp, 75 predicted proteins | sample 1559871 | NCBI WGS metagenome assembly PPYF01 (sample SAMN08240021, study PRJNA423297) | Human gut metagenome, whole genome shotgun sequencing project.
CGTTAAACAGTGGAAGAAGGACGAGTGGGGGGCACAGCTTGGCGCATTACGTACCATCTGCGACTCTGACCCGGACAGGCTGTTAACCATCGGAACGGCGCAGCAAGTGACTGCATTATGCCGCCTGACAAAATAGGAGAGTACGATGCGAAACCCGACTGCACTGGCAGACACCGCTCAGCACACGCTGGCGGCACTGACGGGAGGGGCGGCAGCGGCAGGGGTCATGACCCAAATCGACGGCTGGAGCCTCACTGCGGCATTCATGGGCGCAATAGTGTTTGTGCTCCAGTCAACCGAGCTGGCTGTCTGGAAGCGCTTAGTGTTCTTGCCCATCTCTGTATTCATCGGGTACATTGCTGCTGACGAAGTGATGTCCCACTCCGGGTTAGGCTCCCGCGCAGTGGCAGCGTTCGCGGCGGCGGCGCTGACCATCACGGTGATTACGAGGTTGATGAACGTGGTCAAGACCTATGACTTCAACCTGTCAGCCATCTTCAAGCGTAGGTGAGGTGCTTATGTCTATCTTGATGTGGTATGTGGTAGTCATTAATCTGGCAGCGGCGTTCACACTGCTGTGCTACCGTCGCAAGGGGGCGGCATTCAAACGCCACCTCAGCGCTCTGGCAGGCGTGCTGCTCGCCCTGACAGGGTTCAACGTTATCCGGGTAGTGACCGGGCTGACTGTCGAGTTACCCGTGTCGCTCCCGGAGGTTATCATGCAAACTATACTGTGCGCGCTTGTGCTGATTAGCAGGGGCAACGTGTCGCACATGTTACCGTGGAGACACCAACAATGAAAATGAGCCAGAACGGTCGTGCTATTGTCGAACAGTTCGAGGGGCGTCGTGCCCAGCTGTACGATGATGCGACTGGCAAAACTATCAAACGTGCCCGTGATGCCAAGGGCAATCCCTCCATCGGCGTAGGCCATCTGGTCAGCCGTACCGACAAATCCTACGACGGCGTGACGCTGACCAACGAGCAGATTGATGCTCTGCTGGATGCTGACCTTGCCGAATCCGAACGCCGCATCAATATGATTCTGGTCAAGGCTCCCCTGAACCAGAACCAGTTCGACGCGCTGGTGTCGTTCGTGTTCAACGTCGGCCCCGGTAAGAAGGGCGTCAAGGATGGTCTGTTCGAACTGAAACGTGGTGGCCCGTCCACCCTGTACCGCAAGCTGTGCAGCCATGACTACTCCGGTGCGGCCAACGAGTTCGCCAAGTGGATTTACTCCGGTGGCGTGGCGATGGATGGCCTCAAAGCGCGCCGTACTGTCGAAGCCAGCTTGTTCCGCCGTCCGGTGTAACACTATGCGCCGGGTACTTATCGGCGTACTGGGCGGCGTAATTGCCGCCCTTGTTGTATTCGCAGCCGGGTATATGGCTGGCCTGAATGCCGACAGGCTGGACGCAGCGAACACGACAATAACGCAAGCCGAGGGTGTACGTGCCGAGGAGCACGCCGTCCTGCTTGATAAATGGGACTATGAGAAAGCGTATCAGAAGGGGGTACTGGACAATGAGGCTAAGTACAATAATCTTGCCACTCGCATTCTGCGGGGCGATTTCGGGGTGTACCAACCGCCAGCCGCAGAACCCGCCAGCAGTGCAGCTCCCGCCGCCACCTGCGCAAGTGAGCGAGCAGAAGCCCGTGAATTTCGTAGACGGTTTGACGAACTTCTTAAATACTCTGCTGAACAAGCCCAGCGAGCCGACCAAGTGACGGAGGACTACAACCTCTGCTCCTCCGTCCTCAATCGTTATGTGCAGGCTACTCAGCCTCGCTCACGTCCTCGCTGACACCCGTTAACTCTGCGTCGTCTGGGAGCTGGAACTTAAACACGTTCGGGCGCTCAGGCGGCAACGAGTCCACACCACGCGCCAGCGGGTACTTGGTCGTCCGCGACTTGCCTGACGGCGGTGTATATTGGTGGGCGACCACCAGCGAGTTGAGCACGACCTCGACCTCCAGCCTGCGCTCGCGGCACCACTTCCTGAACGGCTCCGCACGAACGTAGACGGTTCGGGTGTCCAGCTCGTACCGCACGTCGAGCGACCCTTGCGGCAGGTACTTCACGTAGTCGTCGCCACCGATGCCGCCCATGTCGTTCATCGGGTCACGGTCAGCTTTCGATACAATCAGCGTCTCACGGCGTTTGTCCGCCATGAAGTCAGCGAGGTAGCTGGTGCTGGAGTTCTTGCCGCTCAGCAGCTGGCTGCGCTGGTTCTTAATCAGCTGAATGCAGAACTGGTGAACGACCTTCATATCGAAAGGCAGCAGGCCAGCCATGCAAGCGATGGAGCCGCCGACAATCGCAGCAGCACAGATGCTTTCCCAGAAACGTTCGTCCTGTGGCCCGCCGTGTTTCGCCATCCATGCACGCAGGGACGCCGGAACCTCCGCCATAATGTTAGGGTTCTCCATCAGGAACTTGATGAACGCATGTCCGGCCACACCGAAGTTCGTGGACATCGCGTCAGTCACGCCCATCACGTATTCTTTGTCCAGCTTGGACATCGTTACCCGGACGTCGAGCGCACGCATCAGCTCACCGTTACGCTGGCTGGAGTAGTTCAGCATCTTCTGCAAGACCGTGTTGTTCGCAGACATGATGGTGGTTGTCTGCCATGACCCCGGCTGGCGGAGCGCACGCTCCTGCGTCAGCGTGGACTTCTCCACACCCTCAGAGATTGTGAACAGCATCTCCGACAGCACACGGTCATCCATGTTGGTCGTTTCGTTGATGCAGATTGGCAGGTTGCGGCGGTGCGACATGATGCTGTAGCGGGCGTTAGCAGACGACACAACGTTCAGCAGCTGCGCGTGCGGGTTGCCCCAGACAGAGTTAATGGCTTCCTGTAGCGTTGTCTTACCTGTGCCGGATTCAGTCGAGTAGAAGTTCACAATGCCGTTCTTCGCGTTACCCGGCATGTGCTTCATGAAGATGGAGCCGAACGCCAGACACATGCCGAACTGCCCCCACTCCATACCCGGCTTGTTATACATCTCCGGTACGCGCTTCCATTCGTCGAGGCTACCCTGTGACCCGCGCATACTGGTGGCGGTGTACTGCTCCAGCTGGGAGGAGGCGGCAGATAACTGTGGCGGCATCCCCGGCGCGTAAAGTGTGTCGCCCAGAACGAACCCTTCGAACGGTTTACCCTGCGCGTCTTTACCGTCAACCCAGCCAAAGTGGTCGCGTACCTCAATGGTCGGGATGCTGCTCTGTACTTTTGCGAGATATGCTTTCATATATTGGATGAAGTTCTTTTCCAAGTGAGGCTCGGCTAACAGCCCGTTGTTGAACAACCAGCCCTGCAACGCCGCCGCAGACTGAAAGTCTTTCGCTGTCATGCGGACTTCGCGCGGGGCCAACCCGGTGCGTTCGTGCAGCCAGATGTAGAACAGCTCCTGTTCCATGCGGTTAACCCGGTGGCGCTGAGCGCAGAGTGGACGCAGCGTGGCATCTTTCATCAGCGGGATTGTGCTGACTACGCGCTCGCCGCCAGTCTCCTCGTCTTCACCGTACACCAGCTGGAACACACCCTTACCCGGAACCACGTCGTAGAACTTGCTGTTCAGCGGCGGGATGGTGTAGGTGGCTACGCCGTCAGTCTTGGTCACGCCGGGGTTAGCAGCCTGTGGAGCCTGTGCGACCGTCTGAGCGGTTATCGGGCCGGAGTGCATAGACAGCCCCATCGGGTTCACCGGGGGCGTCACAGGCTCCGCTGGTGCAGCTTGCTGCACAGGAGCGGCTGCTGGTGTCGGAGTCGGCGCGTCACCGAGCGTGATGGTCTGCGGAGCCATCTGCCCCTGCTTGTCTTTCCGCCCCAGCTCAGCCGGGCTGGAGATGCTTTTCCAGTACGGACAAGACTGGCACTTACCGGGGCACTCACGGTTGAAGGTCTCGCAGAGCGCCGGGCCACCCGTCAGGGACTCAGCGTAGCGGTACTTGGCGGTGAACGCTGCGTCGTTATGGCGGCGCGTGTCCTGCGCAGAGATTTCGCGTGCGTAGCGTTCCCCGTCCGGGCAGAAGGTCATGACTTTCATCATGCCGAACCAGACAGGCTCAGTTGACAGTCCTGCCTCGCGTATCTGCTGGCAGCGGGAGATGATTAACTCGGCGTCTTTATCCGGCGCGCCCATCTGGATTGCGCCACCCATTGCCGCCATGAACGCAGCGTTCTCAGATAAGCCCTCTGGGAGCCTCATAGCGACGTTCACGTTCTTAGCTGACCGCTTGGTAGGCTTAATGCCTGAACGCTTCATAGCGCCCGCCACAGCCGTGCAGAATTGGATGACGTCGATAGGCTGTTGGTCAATCAGAACTTTGACAGGCTTCGGTGTACCTTTGAAGTTCGCAGTCCCCACCGGGCGCAGCACACTGGCGGCGTCCATAGTACGGGTCGAGTCCACATTCAGGCCGAAGTGCTTGGTCAGTGCGTCTATGCAGGCGGCATACCGCTCCCACTGGGCAGTCGGCACGTCGGCATTCAGCGGCCAGTAGCAGTGCAGGCCATTACCGGACGACACAATCATCGGGCACGGCAGACCTGTGGCGGTCAGGAAGCGAATCAGCGCATCGCGCGCAGCGTTCTTAGTGGCATACGGCTTGTCTGTGCCGCAGTCGATGTCCAACCAAAAAGCCCTTTGCGCTACGGCGTTGGCCTGAGTACGGAACACCTTCTTGACCTTCCCGGTCTTGGCGCTGATTGCACCAGTCGGGTCGTCATGCCACGTCTGGCCGAAGCCGGACAAGCCGAAGAACGTGTTGAACCCAGAGTCGGTAGCTATCTTGGCAAACTGTGCCAGTTCCTCTATGGAACCAAAGGCTTTTTGCTTGAGCACCTCACTGCCCGGAGGCAGAAACGCACCTGCGTAGAATGGCGCGTGTGGTAGAACTTTGCGGAAAAAACCGACGATACTCAGCATAAGTTGTCCCTGTTAAAAGTCGTTAAGCGGACAGTGATTCTAATAGTTTAGAGATTGTTTCATCAACATTAAGCGGGAGCATCTGCTGTTCGACTGCCATATTCAGCTTCACAGTCAGTGCGCGTATGTTGTCCATGTACTGGTCGGTCGGTTGCACGCCATTAGCCCAGAGATACACAGTGGCACGGGCGCAGCCCAGATGCTTGTGCAGGCGGGAAATGGGGATGCCGCCCCGTTCGGCGGCATCCAACAACCCGACAATCGCCGGGTGTCTTTCCATGATTGACTCCTTATGCGTCGTCAAAGTCTGAGTCCGCCAGCAGGCCGGACATCACGTCTGCCAGACCACCAGCGCTGGTCGCCGCAGTCTGGGTTACTTCACCAGTCGGAGCAGCTGCGCTCGCTGCGCTATTTGCGCCCGGAAACGACATGGTGTTCGCCGGGGTTGCTTGCGCTGCTGCTGCGTTCGGGTCAGGCTGAGCGAACGTCATGTTCATGTTGCCAGCGCTCGCCAGTGCAGCTGCCTGCTCAGCTTCCAGCTTGGCCTTGGCCTCTGCCTCTGCTTTAGCGCGTGCCTCTGCCTCTGCCTTGGCTTTCGCTTCGGCTTCTGCCTGTGCCTGCGCAGCAGCTGCCGCAGCCGGGTCAGGCTGTGCCGGAGCATCAGCTTCATCCTGACGCCGCCAGTCGAGCAGCTCGGTCACTTTAGGCTCGTTCTGGATGGTCGTAACCACGTCGTTCAGCAGAGGCGCTGGCAGTACGAACGGTGCGCCATTGTTGTTGAATGGAACGAACTTAACCACTGGCACTGACTCGCGGGTGTCGAACACCAGACGGGTGCCGAGCACACACGGATACAGGCCATTAGTGCGCAGGTAGGTGATGTACCCGCCGAGGCTGTAGGCGTTGCTCTGCGGGATAGGCTCACCGAACATAGACATGGCGTTGACGTCGAACACGTACAGCTTGCTGAGGTCAACCGTCAGCTCACCCGACTCCCGGCACATCTCAATCGGGGAGAACACGATACGACGACGGATGCTGTAAGGCTTTTTACCCGGCTTGCCGTCCGCACCCACTGCCGGAGTAGGCGGCACACACGCAGGCACAGGCTCGCTCTCGCCCCACATGGCGGTAGGCTTGACGTCATCCTTACTTGGGTCGTACTCGCCCTCATAGTAGACGTTGTAGTTCTCTGCACCGATGCCAAGGATAACGATGTCCAGCTGGTCTGCTGCGGTGCGGACTTCCTGCTTACCTTCCATCAGGTGGAAGCGGTGGCCCTTGATGGACAGGCGGTTGAACAGGCTCCCGAAGGAGGTCATTGCACCGCCGAACATAGAGGCGAGCAGCGCGCGCTGTTCTTCCGGCAGAGCAGGCATCATGTTCTGCATAGCGGCTGGGATAGTTGCGAGTTTGGTATTCATTATTTCTGTTCCTCTTTGTTCACTTTGATTGACACATCATAGACATCGACGACTTCCACCCCCATGTCGGAGAGTTTGAAGCCCAGTTTCTCCAGCTCCTGAATGTTACCCAGAGCAAGACGGCGTTGGAACACCGACAGGGCATCACCCACGGGGGCACCCTTCTCTTTCGACTGCAACATGTAGTTCGCAACGAAAGTAGCCAGCTTATCAAAGTCACGTATCTCAGCACGCTGGCGTGAGGTTTTGGTGACAGAACCTAGACCATCGAAGTTCGCAGTCTTCATGGCGTTGGCGTCTAAGTACATGAGCAGGCGAGCACGGATAAGTTCGTCCAGAGATTTGAGCTGGTCAATGCCCTTCTCCATACGACGCTTCTTATCACGCAGAGCCTTGATTGCGGCATACAGTTCAACGGGCGAGTTGCACCGTTCAATAGCTGCCTTGGTTGCATCAAACTTATCTTGGTTCATCCGAACCTCCCCTTGCGTTGTTGTCCGTGGACAGTATAAACACAGTAGATTGTGATTGTCTACTGTTTCACGATTTCACTGAACAGATTGTTGATGGCCTCGTTCACATCCACCCCGTCTTTAATCGACTGGAACAGCTTGCGCTCCTCCGCTGTGGCGGTCAGATGCACAAGGGCAATCTGGTCTGCTTTCTGGCTGAGTGAACTAAGGCGCTCGACTGCCTGCTGGTAGACGAACTCGCCTGACATCGGTGGCCCGAAGAACACCATTGTGTCTGCCGCACTCAGCTCCACCCCGAACGCTGTGGTCTGCGGGTGGCATAATAATATGTCGTACTCGTTACCCAGCTGGAACCCGGCGAACACTTTGTCGCGTTTCTTCCCGGTCACACGCCCGTCCACCAGACCAACCTTGTGCCCCCGTGCGGTCAACTCGTCCATCAGGCGGTCGAGCACAGCGGTGTACGCTGCGAAGATGACGACCTTACTCTGGGACTCTTTGATAATCTCCTCCAGCGTGTCCATGCGCTCTTTCATGTCCAGCGCCACACGCCGTTCTTCGCCCTTCACCACGCCGCAGCTAATCTGCAACAGCTTGGTGATAAGCGCCGCTTTGTTAACGGCCTTAATCTCTGTGCCGTCAGCTGCCTGCGTGACCATCTCGTTCTTGAGGCGCGAGTACAGCTTCTGCTGCTCTTTGGACAGCGCGCATGTACGGTGCTGGAAGATGACAGGCGGCAAGTCCATGATGTCTTTCTTGTCGAACCGGATACACGGTTGCAGGTGCCGCTTGATAATCTCCTGATACCCGTGACGGGGCACCCACTTGAACGCATTGATTTTGACCATGACGCTCTCGCGCCAGCTGGTGTAGAACATGTCCATCTTGTCCGGGTTAATCAGCTTAACCTGTCCGTAGATACCTTCCGGGCCACCCGGTGTACCAGTCAGTCCCCACACATAGGGGACAGCTACGGTGTCAGCCAGACGGCGACGACGTTTCTTGCCACTGTTCGTTGTCCAGACCTCCCAGCGGTGGCCGTTGATTATCTGGTCAGCCACGTCCCAGCGGTCAGTCTGGCTGTTGGCGTAGTGCGTCATCTCGTCCACAATTACGCACTGTATACGCCCGTCCTCGACCGCTTGTTTCAGCTCCGGGGCGAGCAGCTTTAGCCCGTCGTAGTTGATGATGTAGTAGTGCGCAGGCTCCGCCAGCTTCTTCCTGCGGTACTCCGTGGCGTCTTTGCCATCGGTATGCAGGACGTTCACTTTCGCGTGCGGAACCATCCCCTTAATCTCTTTCTCCCACACCCCCGTCATGGTGGACACGGTGCAGATGACCAGCACGCCGGACACCAGCCGCTGCTGTTGCAGGTAGTCTGCGGCCATGATGGTGCTGGCGGTCTTCCCGGTACGCATTGTGCTGGTGCAGAACGCGCGTGGGTTCTCCGACAGGAATGCCGCCGTCGTGACCTGATGCGCCAGCGGGTCGTACTGGCCCTCAATCTTCGGTAGGTTGTAGCGGTGACGCAGCACCTCAAGCCCGCGCGTGTTGTAGCCCAGATTGCGCAGCAGCTTGAGGGAGTCCGGGCGAAGCGGCAAGGAGATGAACTTCACCCCCTGCCACTCGCGTACACGGTAGTGGCTCTGCGGGAACGCACCCATGATTTTCGACGGGTCGCGCATCTTGAGCATTAGCACCTTGCCGTCAGACGATACAGCCTTGCCTCCGGGAATGTGTTTCCATGTACGCTCAATCATATTCCGGCATTACCTCATACCATAAGTCCGCGCGCTTCGCTGCGGTGCGCAGGATAGCCCTGACCTGTCGCAGCGGGTAGTCTGATTTGCTGACGCTGATGACCAGCTCCAGCCACCCGCGCAGTGCGCCTACGTTGTGTCTGTCCACCACCAGCGTAAGCCCACCTGAGTCTCGTATCTCTCCCATGCGCAGCTTCTGCAAGTCGGTCGGCGCACCAGTCTTGATGCGCTTGCCCCGGTACAGGTCGCCTCTGCGGTGGCGCAGGCAGTCGTCCTTTGTCTCCAGTCCTACAGTCAGCCCGGCAACACAGAGCGAGAAGTCCGGGTCGCCGGAGTTACCGAACCCGCCAGTCACGGGCATCTGGTAGTAAATTTTCAGGTCAGCCAAGTCTTTCTTGACGTCCTTCTTAACTCTACTCTCCGGGGTGTCAGCCATAATGTTAGCCTCCTTTCGGTGCAGGCAGCTCCGGGTGCATCGCCTGCCCTGTCAAACGCTGCAAGTCTGCGCGAATGCGCTCCCGGCGCAGCCCCTCCTTATCGGCGGGCAGCTCCGCCAGCGCCTCCAGCGCGTACAGCTTACGCTCGACCATCACCACAGGGGCTTCGAGGTCGTACACCACCATAGAGCGCAGGCCGTGGATAGAGGTCGTGCGGTTCTCAATGGGTGCGTTGTTCAGTGCGAGGTAGTCGCTGACAACACCCTTGGAGTGAGTGCGCTTTTCAAGCTCATACTCTACGTACCAGTCCATGCCGACGAAGATGATGGAGGCAGGCTCCGAGAAATAATCTTTGATGCGCGCCAGTGCGCGCTCTACCGTTTTAACTTTGCTCATACCAGTCTCCCCACTGTTACTTGATGCTGCCGAGCGGAACGCCCATCGGTGCTGTAGTTGTCGGCGCTGGCTTACGCCCGTTGTACTGGCAGGACATGACGTCGCACCACTTGCCGCACAGACCGTTCGGCGTGGCCGGGAACTCGTCGTTCCGGCAGGCGCGCTCGTAGGCAGTGAAGTCCGCCAGCGTGTTCTGCACCGGAATCAGGCTATCCAGCTTCACCTTGTTGTGGATGATTTTGTCGTGATTAGCGAACACCCACATGTTCAGGTTGTTCACGTAGCCAGTGCGACGTGTCGCGCACATGGAGAGGATGTTGGCCTGCGTCTGGTCATCCTTCGGCTTGCCAGTCTTCCAGTCGATGTTCACATTCAGGCGCTTGTTGTGGTCAATCAGGAACACGTCCATGATGCCACGGTAGCGGACGTTCTTATCGCGCCACCCGCAGGGCTGGTCAGCGTGTGTCACGCCCATGCGCTCCTCCACGAACATATCGACACCGGGCATGGCGGCATACGCCTTGACCCAGTTAACCAGCGGCTGCATGTATGCTGCTTCTGGCGTCAGTGCGGCATTGTGTTTGAGCGCCGCTTCGACGGCTTTGTGGATGCGGTCGCCATACGCAGCAGCTTCATTCTGCTGGAACACAACCTCTTTGGTGATGTACTTCGCTTTGTACTGTAGCGGGCAGGTCTTGAAAGTATTAATCAATGACGGGGTGATAGGCAGTATCTGTGCCATGAATAGTCTCCCTGATTGTGTGGGGGGCGAACCCCCCGTTGTTATGCCAGCCCCAGCTGCGTCGGGTTGTACCCGTAGAGCATCGTGATGCCCACCGGGAAGTTACTCAGGTCTTTGCCGTCGCCGGGGTAGGCAGTGTTGTTGTCAATGTAGTACGCTGAAGCGGGCTTACCGGACAGCAGTGCTACCAGCTTCCAGTTCGCACCAGACACGCGCACCAGCTCCAGCTGCACCTTCACCGGATTGCCGGAGGCGTCCATGAGGCGCACCTTCGGCTGTACCTGTGACAACGTGTATGCGCTGACACCGCCCGCTGCTGGTGGGTTGATACCAGACCACGTTACCTCTGTGCGGATAGTCCCGTCAGGGTAGGTGGTTACTTGGTCTGCATCCAGCAGTGGGTAAATCGTGGTCGCGTAGAACTTCGGAATGATACGGTGTGTACCATCCACGAACACGCCATCCGACGCGCGGGTAGCGATGTTCGCTTTCTCCTGCGAGAACACAATGTCCACGCCGATTGACTGCACTGTGACAGTGGCATTCCCGCCGATAGACTTCGGCGTGACGCTCACCTGCGCAGTCGTGGTCGATGCACCCCCGATATTAGGCACGAACAGCGAACCATCGGCTTTCTTCACCAGACGGTTAACGTTGGACGTGTCCAGCTTAATCTCCTGCGCGGCCACGAACAGCCCTTCGGCGGTAGTGGTCAGCTGGTTGCCACTGGCCGTGGATACTTTCACACCCAGCGGGGACTCTGCTGTACCGTCGCCGTCTAGTGTAGCATTGTGGGTGACGCTTACGCTACCCCCGGAAGCAAACAGGCCGTCCTCTTTGCGCTCCAGTGCGTTCCCGGCCTCAGCAGAGATAGCCTCCGGCCCGACGTACAGACCTTTATCCTGCAACACCTGCAACCGCTGGCCCGCATCGCCCGCCAGTGTGACCTCAGCCACCAGTGGGTCGGCATCGGTGCCGCTACCACCTACAGTGGCGGTCTGCCCCTTACCGACAACCACCGCTACCTTCACGCCAGCAGCGCTATCGCTCAGCAGGTTGCCAGCCACCGGGTCTAGTTTCAGCGAGCCAGACAACGGCTTGGCGCTGGTGCCTTTCCCGGACAGCTGGACGGAGCCAGTCGGGTCAACGTGTAGTTCCGCCATCAGACCGCTGGCGGTGTTGCTCAGTAAGTTATCCTCAGAACCGGACAGCGGCACCGGGACACTCAGTGTATCATCCTCAGAGAGAGGAACGTGCTCGCGGCCTACGAGCACAATGGGGGTTCTAACAGTCATCAGCATTCTCCGTAGTTGTTGCCGAAACTAAACTCACAATCGAGCGGAGCATCACGCACCCAGTCAGGCACCTTCCGCATCCAGTGCTCGTAGAGCTGCTTCACAGCCGCCCGTTGCGACGATAAGTATACGCTCATCCATTCATCGTGAACATTCATACGCACAGGCAGCTTCGCGTGGATGCGGACAGCTTGCCATTTCAGCACGGCGAACGCCAGCGCTTGGATAAGGTTCTCGGTCAACGCCCCGCCATAGATGCGCTTCTTCATGAAGTTACGACCTTCTTTGAAGTCGTACATGTACTGCGTGCGCAGCTTGCCGTTGGCGGTCTCCTCCTGGAATGTGCGCAGGTTGTGGTACAGCAGCCAGAATCCGTTCGGTAACATTATGCCGGGTACGCGCTTACCGAACACCGTGTGGTTGCCGTCGAAGAAGAACAGCTTCCCGTCCGGGCCACCGAAGTATCCGCTGCGACCCTCGACCATCCAGCCCAGCACGCGCTCGCAGACGTTCCAGAACGCCACGACCTTCTCGTTCTTCTTACGGTAGATACGGTTGATACGCTTGGACTCGGCCTCATGGAACCGCTCCTCGTAGTCCACCAGCGCCGCCTGCCGTACCTTCTCGTCAGTCGAGATGACCGTGGCGAGGAACTGGTTGCGCTGCTCAGTGGTCGGTTGCAGGAAGATGCCCTGCTGCTTGAGGCGCATACTGAACTTGTTGCCGCTCATGCCGTAGCCCGACCCCAGCACGGTCTCCTTACCGACGTTACGCTTGGTGATGTACGCCTGAACGTGTTCCTCTTTTGCCCTCCAGCGGTACTGGCAGTGTGCCGCGCTCGGCAACACCGATGAAAGACTTGGTGCGGGACTCATTGATTGAGGAGTTATGCCCCAGCCGTGCCTCAACCAGCTGCACGACTTCCGGGTTCTCATGCTCCAGCAGCGCCTTGAACTCCAAGTCACCCTTGGCAAAGGCGTAGTCGTACACGGGTTGTCCCGCCTTGGCTGACTTCTTCTCGGACAGCTTCATAGGCGGTTCAACATGCAGGCGCTCCAGCAGTGCGGCAAACTTAGGCTTCGACCGCAGCTGCTTGAGGAACGTTTCGACATCCTGAAAGTCGAACTTGTGGGCCATCGTCTCCAGTGCCACCTGCCGCTCAGCCTGCTGCTTCGCCAGATACTCCTCCAGCAGAGGCTTATCCAGCCGCAGCACCGGGCGCGTGTACATCTGGAGGGACATGTTCATTGCGCGCAGTGCGTCAATAGAGCAGTGCGGCATGAGGCAGTTCACCGCCGCGCGCAGAATCGCGTTATCCGTGAGACAGTAGCGCTCATAGTCACGACGGAACTGCGCACCCATGTCACTAAGGTGCAGCCCTGCGGCCAGCGTAACCTCATGCCCCTTGCGTGGTATGGGGTAGCCCTGCTCACGCAGGAAGTCCGCCAGCGATGCGAGGCTCTCGTTAATCAGGCGGGATAGCCCTGTCTCGCGCATCATGAGTATGGTGCAGAGCAGCATGTTGATGCGTATACCGTACTTCCACTCTATGATTGAGCCGTCGAAGCGCCCGTTGTGCGCCACGAACACGGTGTCTTTCCTGTCCAGTTGCAGGTCGCCAAGCAGCTCACGTACTTGACGGTCGCCCCACGCCACCTCCGGCTTGTCGTCGTTCACCTGCGCGGAGAGCATGATGGTCTCATAGCGCGAGTCGCGTAGGTACTGTTCGGTCGTCAGCTTCCTGAGTGAATAGTCTGCGTCAAAGTAGGTCTCGAAGTCCCCGGTCACTAAACGCATGTTGCCCCCATGAAAAAGGCCGGGGTGTTACCCCCAGCCATAATATTACCAGCCTACCTGATACAGCTCGTTGAACCGTTGCTGTACTTCCCACTCGTCAGTGATGACGAACCCAGCCGCAGCCGGGTGCCCGCCCCCACCAATCTTCTCTGCCAGCTCTGCCACGTTCACCCCGTCTTTGCGGGCGCGCAGGCTGTACTTGATGCGGTCACTGCCGACCAGATACACCATCGCAATGTCCGCTTCCGGGTAGCGCTCCAGCAGCGTGTGCCCCAGCTCGGAGCAGACGTACCACGGGGCGTTGACTTCGACGGCCTTGTGCCCGTCCAGCGTGACAAAGCGCAGCTGCTCTTTGCGGCAATGGCCGTCGATGTCTTTCGTCCGCTGACGTCCCAGTGCCGCCCCTTCCAGTGCCAGTGACCCTACCAGTTCGTCCGCGCCGAACGAGTCCCACAGGTCAAGGTCGAACTCGTAGCTGTAAACCGCCGCGCAGACTTCTTTGGTGCCGGGCAGTGCGAACTTCCACAGGTCGCGGTCTTCGATGTGGTCGAGGAACAACGGTGCGGACAGGCCGGGGTGCATGTGGTGCCACGTCAGGATAGCGCCGCTATGGTTCTGGTCGAACACAGCGGTCACTTTGTCCAGCGTTGCTGGTGGCAGTGTGGCGCGTGCCATTTGCAGGTCTTCATAGAACGGGAACGCCGTGGCGTGGTGGTCAATCCACGTTACGCTCGCTGCCTTGAACTCAGACAGGAACCCCAGCAGTGCCTGCGGCGTGAACGAAAAGTCCACAACGTAGACATGCGCGCCGGGCAGCTCGTCCGCCACAGCGGTCACGGTTCCCACACGGGTGTCGTACTGGATAGGCACATACAGTGCTTCTGCCCCGTCACTAAACCACTTGTCCCCGAACATCTCATGGCTGGCGTTGGACAGTGCGGCGTGGATAGCCCACGCAGCACCGAACCCGTCAGCGCAGTCGCCATGATAGAACACCACGGCGCGCGGAGCGCCGGGCATATCGTTCGCCATGCCGTACTTCTTACGAATTGGCTGTGCCATTAGTTCTCCCCGCCGATGGCTTCATACAGGCGCTCTGCTTCGGCCTCGCCGTCGTCGGCGCGGTCGGCGTTGAACGCCACAAAATCTGACCACGACTGTCCGATGAAGTCACGGATAGTCGCCAAGTCGAACTCGTCTACCTCAATCATTTAACAGGCTCCCAGTTGTCCCCCAGATACTTACGGCGCAGCGCAAAGAACTCCTTGGCTGCGTCCCCCGGCATACGCAAAGTGAACTGCTCGTCTTTGCATTTGCCCATCGCTTTCAGGTCTTCGGATGGCCCTGTCGTACCGACCCATTCAATCAGCGTAGCCAGCTCTGCCAGACGCATCGCGTCCGCTTTGCTGAACGTCAGCTGTGAGCCTGTGACCTTGACCTTCTTAGCCTTCTTAGCTGCTGGCTTCTTCTTACCCGCAGCTTTGCCCTTTGCCGTGCTCGCGCTGCCCTTGCCTGCATCGTCGGTGCCCTCTGTCTCAGCAGTGGCCTCAGCCGTAGCAGCTGCCTCAGCGCGTGCTTTCGTCAGGTGCGGCTCCAGCAGCCCCCACACTTTGCCGGGGGTATGCTTACGGGCGAGGTCGATGATGGCCGTGGCCGATACTTCCTTGGCCTTGACCGCCTCATGTACCTCCGGGCTGCACTTGGCTAACAGCAGGTGGTTCGCCACGTCGCCCTCAGAGCGCGTGACTTCCTCTGCAATCTCTTTGTCCGTCCAGCCACGTTTGTGCAGGCGCAGGTACGCCAGCGCACGCTGTACGGGGGTCAGCTGACGACCTTGGCTGGAGGAGATAGCCAGAGCAATCTTCTCCTCCTCAGTGCCCTCAAACTCCAGCACAGGTAAGCGCTTCATCTCCGCCAGACCTGCCGCCCAGTAGCGGTGCTCACCGTCAACGATGTCAATCATGCCGTCGTCGGCCACGCACACTACCAGTGGCGGGAGGTCTTTACCTTTGCGGTACATCTCAGCCAGCGACTCGACGTGGTTCTGGTCGATGTCACGGACGTTAAAGCCCGGCACCACGCGCAGCTTCTCGCGCGGTACACTGTAAATCTTGCGGGTGGTAATGCCGTCACGGGTCTCGGCATTGTTGTACATACGGTCAAGCAGCCCCATCGTCGTCTCCCCCTTCGGTAGCTGCGGTGTCCTGCGCGGACATCATGCGCAGGCACCATTCACAATAGTCGATGGACGAACAGGTGCAGTTACTCTCCTGCATCGTCGCCCGCCCCAGCCAGCTCAGCGTTCTTCGCGGCTTCCAGTTCCTGCACTTTGGCAGGCTCCATCTTCGCGTAAGTGCGTACTGTGGTCTGCGGCAGTTCCAGCTCGCGGGCAATGGCTGCAAAGCTCTCGCCCTCGCCGCCGTTCAGTGCGCCCTGCACACGCAGCCAGTCATCATAGTTCAGCGGCTTGCGGGACTTGCTGCCACCAGAGGAGCGGGTCTTGGCAGCGAACTTGCCAGTGCCGTCGCGCCACTCTTTGAACATCTCGTCGTGACCCTTCACGCGCTCGCGCAGCTTCGGTACTACCACAGTCAGCAGCTGTACCATGTAGGTTTTAAGCTCCTTGATTTCAGCCTCAAGTGCTTCGATGCGTTGTTCCATCAGTTCCCCCTGTTAATCCAATCGGCTCAGGGACTGCACCTGTATCACAGTGCATGTCCCCAGATGTTCGTTCTGCTGGCTCAGCTGCCCGCGCAGGCTGTCCAGCGTGACACGATACTCCTCATTGCTCGACAGCGGGTGCGTGGTGGTGATGCTCAGCGACAACGGTAGCTGGCGCACCAGCGGGTTAGGCTCACCGTCCACAGGCTGTTCGAACGTCGCAGTGCCTGCCAGAAAATAAAGACTCATTCATGTCTCCCGACTTTTGGTGATACGCCTGCATGTTCAGCGATGATGGAGCCTGCGACCCCGACAACACCGAACCACACGGCGCGGTAGAACCAACCGTCAACGGGCTGGTTGATGAAGTACATGATGGCAGCATGAGCCGCCACCACCATGACACCTACGATGCCGACCAGCATCAGCAGGATGCCCAGAATAGCCAGATAGCTAGTCAGTTTCTGGTTCAGCTTTTTCATTAGGTTCCCCGGTACATTGGTGTGTCGCCATGTCCCCGGTAAAGGGTGCCTCGACCAGAGCCACAGCGTTCATAAGTGGGTCAAGCAGGAGCGTACACTTCTGCCCTTTGGAATTGGTATAGTTAACACAACCAGTCAGCGCTGCACCCAGCAGCACCAGTACAGCCAGTCGTCCCACGTTCATCGTTTCGCTCTCCTTCGCACCGCACGCCGGGTCAACGCGCCGTACATGCCCTCCCGCTCAATGACTTCCAGCAGGTGAATCATGCACAGCCCTATGCCGGACGTGCCGCGCGCCTTAATATTACGCAGCGTGCTCACGCTCAGGCCACCCAGCAGGCGACAGGCTTCTACGTCTGTCAGCTCATGCTGTAGCTGCCACTCGGACAGGCGCTGCCCCGGTGTCTTTTCCATTAGTGCAATCTCCTTTATGTGAGAAGGTCTCTGGCGTACTCAAGCAACCACACTTTAGGCGCAATCAGAATCTGTAACAAATAGCAAATACGTACAGCCATAATCACACCTGAAACAATCGCACCAATAGTAAGCACCAGCAATAAGCGGGATGGGTCTGGCAATTTCTCTACCAACCGCTGGCGGTCATACGTAGACTGCTCGCCTGAACACTCTGAAAGCACTGTAGTACACATAGCCCTATACCTGCGGGCTGTTCGCACTGCAACGGCTACACATACAGCCAGCGCCACTGCAAACAGAAGCACCAGAAAGATATACTGCGTTGTTTTCCACACAAGTAATTGCCGGATAATGTCTGGGAGTTGCGCTGCCCCAAAAGCCACGGCAGCGTCCACTCCGTTAACTGCGCGTTCAATCATTAAAGCAACTGCTTTATCAACATTAGTCATATCCATTAGTGCAGTTTCCCCATTACATGCTTGGCAGCAGTGCGCTTGGCAGCGGTGCTGCGCGGGTTGATGAAGGAGACGGTCACGCCCGGCACTATCTGCTGGCGCATCTGGGTCAGCACCTCAGCATACGCATTGTATGCAGCCTGTCCGTTTGGTGCCGTCGCAACCGCTGTAACCATCCAGTCGCTGTCGCTGCCTGTAACGCCCGGTACGGCGTTGAGCAGCTTAGCCAGCCCTTCGGTACGCCCACTCGCTAACACCAGCGCACCGTCCGGCACAGCGCTCAGAATCTCTATAGAACCATCACGCCATAGCACTGCGTGTTGTCGCTTAGTCATTCAAGCCTCTCCTGCCTCTGGCGAATTTGTTGTAACTCTCATGGGTCATCAGTGACCATGCCCCGTTACGGCGCAGCAGCCTGTAACGTAGTCCTACGGATAAGCACTCACCCCGTCCGCTGTATAGCTGGCGCGGGGTTATCTCGCCCTTGTTGTAGCGGCGGAGTATCTGCTCCGCAGCCTTAACAACCTTGGCGGGAGTGCCCTTAGCAATCTGCATGACGCCTCCCGTAATTATGTTATTTGAATATACGCGCGGTGTCTATAGTGCGCGCTCAGTTTCTTTCGGCGGGTGGATTTCATCGCCCGGCCTAAGTTTATAGAACGACATAATCCCTTCGGACATGTCGCAGTGGTTAGCCACGCGCTGCTGCTTCGCGTACTCCTCCACGGTTAACGCGAGGTCGCCCGCAGTGCGGAGGAGGTTGAGCGGCACGAACCAGACAGGCCAGCTGCTGACGAATGCAGGCTTGCCGCCCACTGCCGCCCCGACCATCATCTCCTTGCGGTTCGCCGCCATCTCCACGCGCACGTAGTGGTTGTCCCGGCGCTGCTTACGGTCATAGACAATCATTCTGTCGCACACCCCAGTTCTTCAATCGCGTTGTCGATGTAGCCGCTGGCGCTCTCCATGTAGGAGATAGCATCACTAGCAGCCTGCCCCTTCTCGCCATCCTGAAACGACTCTGGCATGTTGTCGTAGTAGTCCTGCTCCTCACTGAGCAGCGACTCCACTTCATCACGCAGCTCCTGTAACTTGGCTACCACTCCGTCGATAGCCTTGCGGCGTGCCTTATTCATAGCGCCCCCCCGTGTACTGCGGTTTCCGCATCCAGTACAACCACCTGCTCAGCGTCCGGCCAGCGAACCCACGCGCCATCTTCCAAGCGCACAACTTCGGTCTGACCATCACTGCCTTGGTCAGTCACGATGTACGCCCCCTCGATGTTGTCCGCCGTGTGGCGTATCAGTTCACCCGGCTCCAGCGAACCCAGTGGCACCACCTTGCGGTTCTTTGACTTCCAGTTTACTTTCATGATGTCTCTCGTTTAGCGACAGCTGCGCACTGATTGCCCTCAGCACGTCAGCCAACATAGCCACCTGAATCGGCTCCGGTCGCACGTCGTAAATCAGGTATCGCTTACCCGACTTCCTGACCTGCGCTACAGTCTCCCCGTCCAGTGTGGCCTCCCATGCGAGCGGCATAATGTTATGCAGCTCCAGCATCCGGCCCTGCGTGTGTCCACGCCTGATTGCTTTTGTCGGCGTCATGAGCACCTCCATAACATAGCGCCCTACCATCAGGACGCTATAGTATTTTACTGCTCGCGGTAGTCCTCGTCGAACTTGTCAGCTGCCTCCTCAATGGCCTGCCGCTTCTCACGGATGTCCGCCTTGCGCTGCTCCCAGACGTCCGTATCAATCACGGCGTCCAGCTCACGCTGCACCAGCCTGTTCAGGTAACTCGGTTGCAGTGCGTCCAGCTCCCAGCTGCTCATGCCGTAGGCTTTGATGTACTGCTTGTACCGGGAGTCTGTGGTCTTCGCCGGGTTCTCCGGTGGCCGCAGCTCCTCAACCTGTGGCATGTTCAGCGCGATGCGCTGGAGGTCGATGCGTGTCCCGGCGAACAGGTGCAGGCGCTCAACCAAATCGCGGGTCATGTCGATGCCGCTGGGGTCGTGGTCGCCAAGGTGCAGAATCTTAATGTCCTGCCCGTCCTCCAGACACGGCGTGATGTGCTCCTGCACGAACTCGTACAGCACAGAGCCGGATGGGTAGCCACGCGCTGCCAGCAGCGGGACGTCCATGCGATAGCAGGTGCTTTGCAGCACGCCAACCAACGCTTCCTTCTCGATGATGACGAACACGCGCATGTCCTGACCTACCCACAGGTCTTCGTGGTACTGCTCAGCGCACGCCCGGATGATGGATGACGGTGAACGCCAGTGGTTGCGCGTGATGAACTCGCGCGTCCTGTCTTCCAGCGCATCCCAGTCGAGCATACCCGCCAGCTTCGCGTCGTTAATCAGCGCCGCGATGCGTTTGTAACTCTGGAGGGTGTTCTCAATGTGGCCCCTCGCCACCAGCTGGTAGTAAACCTGACGTGTCGTAAGGCGATAGCCTTGGTTCTGGTACTCCTCAACGATGTCGTCGATGGTGGCAATCAGCACCTGTCTGTCCGCGCTGAATGACTTCGGTACGAAACACTCTTTCATACGCCCCCCGTCCTGTTCTCCATAATCTGCCGCAGCCAGTGCGCCGTGGTCAGGTCGTCGCGTGCCAGTGCGCCCGGCACAGTTGCCACCAGCACCCGCTCCGGCTCGCCGTACATGCGCGGGATAAACCCGGTGAACTCTGTCTCGCAGCGGTGCAGGTTGTACGACGTGGTGAACGACGTGTACTCCGCATCGCAGCCCATCGGCAACGTGCCGTCCAGCGTCGTGCGCAGCACCCGAACGTCAGCCTCCGGGCACAGGCGCAGCTCGTCGTCTTTAATGCCCGCAGCATTCAGGATGCCAGACGCAGCGCGCGTGTCCCCCGTAGAACGGATAGCCTCAGCAGCGGCAAGCACCACGCCGCGCGTCATGCCGATGTCATACTGCTTGCCCGCCACGGTGTCGCGTTCGATGCGGGCGAGAAGCATTGCTTTCGTCGGCTCATACTCAGGCCAGTCCTCCGCGATGAACACCCCGGCGCGGGACAGTCTTTCAAGCTCACTCTCGACGTCGCCCTCGAAGTCAATCTCGTCGATGTCCGTGCGCTTGATGACAAGGTAACGGTTCTCCAGCTCAGCCACTGACAACCCCCTTCTTCATAGCTTCTTCAACCAGCGCATTGAACTCGCACTTCGGGCACACCAGCCGCTGGGTCACGGTGCGCTCCATCATGGCCTTACACTTCGGACAGCGTATGTCCGTCTTAACCGTGCTTCATGTGGCATCTTGTTCATGATAACTCCACGTATGTGTCAGCTCCCTGCCCGCTGTTCGGGATGTGCCGCAGCACATAGTCCCATTTGTCAGGGGCAATAACGATTGTGTCTTTCGACAGACAGCGACGGTAGTAGTCGCCCATACCCTTCATGCACGCCCAGCGCATACCCTCGCCGTTCACGTCCCACGGCGCATGGTGACGCGCCATGACCTCCCGCCAGTCAGCCCGGTCAATCCGGGACAGCATCCGGTGCCGCCGGGACACGACGTAGTAGCCCGCCGCTTTGAAGTCCTCAACCGTGCGCATCGGCGGACGCACCCGGATGTTACGGGCCGGGTCACGCTCCACTGCGCCCTGCTTCACACCCTTGCCTGCCAGCCAGTCAGGGAGCATGAAGAAGTGCTCCGCCTCCAGCCAGCCCATCTCACGGAACATCGGGGTCAAGTCCAGTGGGTGCTCGTTCTTCGCGCCTGCCAGCTCGACCAGCAGGTGCCGCTTCATGACGCGCATGGACAACGACACCGCGCGGGCGACGGTTGCCCTGCTTGTATGCCCCCAGTAGTGCAGGCAGAAATGATACCGCCATACATCCCCCTGTATGAATGGCATCCCGGAGGGTGCCGTGGTCAGTTACTCCGCAGCCAGCGCGTCAATCTTGTCAGCCATCTCGCGCAGTGCCGCCGCCATCATAGGTGGCACACCCTTACCGTCCGTCATACCGATAGGGGTCTGCCCGGCGAACGCGCTGTCTTCATCGTCCAGCCCATCCTCAGCGCCGGACGAAAGCGCCCATACATGCTGGCCCTTCTCGTTCGTGTGGCGCAGCAGGCACAGGATGTTTTTACCGTCGCCGTCCTCGTCACACACCACAGTGTCCACGATAGTGAACGGCGCTTCTGCCGCCATGATGCCCGGACGAACAACAGCGCGCACTTCTTTACCAACGAATGATTTACTCATAGCAGTCTCCTCGACTATAGGTTAGGGTTAGTTCGACAAGGCACCCCGGAGGATGCCTTAGCTAACCAACTCAGTTCACGGTCACGACGTTACGCAGCGCGTCCGCCACCAGCTTGTTCACACGGATAGCCTGCTCACGCTGGCGCTCCTGTTCCGCAGACCACGACTCAATCGTTTTGTGCCCGGTCAGTGACGCCAGCGCTTTACGCACGTCTGCTTTCTCCTGCTCCGTGGTCGCCATGCCGCGCAGCTGGTGGAGTTCGTGCTCAACCTTAGCCATCTCAGTGTCGAACCCGTCCGTGCCCGCCGCAGCCAGCAGGAGCGCCAGCGTGCTGCCACTAAAACGAGGCTGGCGGGTCAGCTGGGCGAACCCTGGCAGCACTGCCGTCATTGCGTCCGCGCGGTCAGCCGTGGGCTTCATCTCCAGCACCTCCTGCAAGTCATCAAACAGGGCGCTCAGCGTGGCGGTCTGGTTCAACAGCACCAGCGGAGGGTTGATACCCGCCTCCCGCATCATGCGCGCCATCTTGCGCTGCTCATTCAGCAGGTCACGCACGTCGTCCAGCATCTCGACAGCCTTACGATGGTCAGGGTGGACAGCGTGCTCCGTGTGGTCGTCGTCGATGTGCGGTTGCTCCGCCACCCATGCCGCCACCTTAGCGTCCGCTTCTTCCTGCGTGTCGTTGCCGGACACACCCGCCGCCGCACCGATACGCTTGCGGGTAATGTCTATTGCCTTGCGCACCATATCTTCCGGGTTATACCCGTCCACTTCGCCCAGTGCCGCCTCAAACCACTCGCGCACTTGCGGCACGTTCATCGGTAAATCAGTCTCAACTTTCAGGGTATGGATTTGCATAATCAGTCTCCGTTATTCGCTGTCTCTGTAGGGCTATGCTACCGCAGCAGACCCGCCATCTTTCGCTTCAAAATAATCAAACAGGCTCATGGTTCCCCGCATTCAGTACGTCCATCTCGCTCACGTAGATGAAGCTGTTACCCATCCAGCCGCAGTACGGACAGCCTGCCACTATGTCCAGCAGGCTCGCATCATGTGCGGCCTCGTTCACGTCCAGTGAAAGCCCGGACTCACCACACGCCGGGCAGTTTGCTGTTGTGTCTACCATTGCTCCCCCTATGCTGCACACGCTGTATCGTATGCTTCCCGCAGTTCGTCACACGTCACGCCGTGCTGCACTGCCGCCATCCATTCAGCGTCCGGGTACTCAACCCCGCGCGCGCCACCAGCTCCTGCAAATACTCCAGAGCGTCCGCCATAATCTTATGTCCCTCAGTCAAACATGATGCCTGCGCATTCCATCTGGTGGTCAACGCACTCGCGGTACTCACGCACCGCCGCTTTACGGGACAGACCTTCCCGCCCGCTCATACCGTACACGACGGCGTAAGTGTTATCCTGCGTACACAGGAACAGCTGGACGCTGTACTGCCCCGGAATGATGGACTGCGCCAGCAACTTCTGCATAAAACCCGTCATCTTGATACCCTCTTTCAGTGAACATAATCGGACACCGCACCCGGCGATGCCCTGTTATGTCTACTCCGCCAGCTGTTTCAACTCCGCCACCACTGCACGGACAGCCACCCGGCGCGCCTTGCATATGTGGTCAACCAGCCTGCTGTATGCGTCCGCCTTTGTACCTGCGTCAATCAGCAACATCGGCGCGTCACTCTCCGGTAGCGCCGTCACTATCCAGCGCCCGTCTTCCCTGCAAGTCACGGTGTAGTCCCGCAGTGCGATAGTCCGCACCGCTGCCGCTAATACACTTTTCATGCGGTCATCTCCCGTACAATCTGGCGCAACGCCGTGTCGATATGGTTGTCGTTCAGGTACACGGACAGCTTGCCGTAGAACCCGAACATGCTGGAGCGCTCCCCGGTGAACCGCTGCCCGTCGTGCTCGTTAGGCTGGCGAACAGCGGCATGGAACAGCTGCCAGCGGCACGCCATGTACTTGTCTTTAATGCCCGGATGTTTCACCTGCATATGCTCCGCATAGCGCTCGACAAATTGCGCTGGCGTTTCGTCCGGCGCTCTGTTGTAGTCCACAACCCGGACAACCAGCTGTTTCAGCAGGTCATAATCAGCCGCAATCATTTTCATGGTGTTACTCCTTTCACTAAACATAATCGGACGCCCGGCAACCGGACGCCCTGTTATGGTCAGTAGTCGGACGTGTTGTAATACCCGCCTATAAACAGCAGGTCGCCCCGCCGTGTCAGTGCCCGGCGTAAGAACTTAGCCATGCGGAAATTCCCTGCCGCCCGGTGCCCGGCCATGTACTTGTACACCTTGCGCCGCGCCTTTCGTTGTGCCGCCATCGGCGTCCGGTATTCATACTTCCCCATCGTCATCCTCCCGCAAATCGCTCGCGTCGATACCCCAGCCGTGGCAGACCGTGACCGATGTTCGGTCATCAAAATCTACCGTCATGTGTTCGTCGTACATCCCGTGGGTATCCGAACAGTCCGCATACCCTACGCCAATTGACGCGCCGTACTTCTCCAGTAGTGCGCGCAACTCACGTTTAAAGTCCGCCACCTTGCTCATTCTGCATCCTCCACGGCGCGCATAATCGCCCATGCTACGTGGTCGAACCACACCCCATGAATCCACCATGCGATAAAGCCCACGTCTTTGAAGTCACTCATGCGCGGGTTATACAGCACGTTCGCCACCTCGGACAGTGTGTAGTGGTCATGCGAGCGCAACCCCTCGTTGACGCGCCCCAGCACAACAGACAGCGGGCTGTCCGCCTCCACCTCCGCGCGCTCCGCTTCCAGACGGTCGAACACGGCTTGCACCAGCGAACGATTGTCCCGGACAAAAGCCAGCGCGTCCTCGTTATAGACCAGACCTATCCCGGTGTTAAACCCGCGAACCAAATCGTCCGCCATGCCCGCCAGCGTTGCGGCACTGTCCGCGCCGACTATCCGCGCCATCGCCTTGAACTGGTTCACGCTCAGGCCGGAGTGCTCCGCCAGCGCCTTGTACGTTTTGATTTTAGCCATCGTCTTTACTCCCGTTGATTAACATAATCATGCGCCCACAACCCGGACGCATTGTTATGTTAATGGACAAAGATTTTAACGCCCTTAACGAAAATGTAAGTGACCCCGGCGTTGCCTATCGCGTCACAATATATGCGACGGTCGCGCCCCAGATAGTTCACCTTCCAGCTGGTGGGCTGGCGTTTCTTCCCGTACCCGTCGTGGAATGGTAACGCCGCCAGTGCCGCCATACGCGCGGTGACGTCCTCAAACGCCTCCGCCTCCTGCCATTCAGACCCGATAAAAACCGTGCGCTTGCTCATGCTACCGCCCCCCATACAGCCAGCTCAATCAGCTGGCATTTCAGAAGATTACTCACGACACGAAACGCCTCACGTTTTGGCATCCCGTTATAATTCGCGCCGTCCATCATGCGACGGTGATGCGCCACCAGACTCCGGCGACGTTCCACCGACAACCCGCGCCACCCTTTACCCGCCAGATACAGCGCCAGACCCTCAGCGCAACGGCGGGAATTGTCCCGCGCAAAATCATCGGTCTCAGCCTGCAAGTCCCACGCAATCTCATTGCGGACGTGGTTCACAACCCGCATGAAGTGGTCGCCGCAATCCGTCATCGCCTTTTCTACCCGGCGATTGGTGACGCAATAACCCGTTGCCGCAATGATGCGCTGGTGCATCTGCTCAACCTGCTGTTGCGTTACAGTGTGTTTAGCCATCGTCTTTACTCCTATGTGAACATAATCATGCGCCCGCTACCCTTACGGTTCCACGGTGAACGTGTCACCGCCCGGACGCATTGTTATGCTTACAAGTCGCGCATTGCTTCCCTTATGCACGTATCGTTATACACCGCGCCGTCTGGCGTGCGGGTCACTCCCATCTCAGCGAGTGAATCTTTCATCATACGTGCCGCCCGGCCTATGGTGCGCGCCGTGCGTTTGCACTCTTTAGCCAGACTATACAACCCCTCGTCATTGTTAATCCACAGTGACACGTTCCACGCATTCCAGCTACGATGCCCGTTATAACTCGCCATAATATTACTCCTCTCAGTGTGTAGTATATCCAATCTAGCCAGCGCCGGACAGCTTGCGGCACGTCCCGCGCTGGCTATGTTAGATACGCTATTCATTTTCGGCTTGCGTTTTGTTTCGTGTTCTCTCACGTTTATCACGTTCGGTCTGGGGACAACTTGCCACCCGCTCCCTCGGCTCAGTAGCGGCACATGATAAACCGTGCCCTACGTCATTGCGTCCGATTTTGAGTCTCCCGACTGTTCCCGCCTTTCAGTGGTGCGGTGCCACCTCGCTAATGTGATTACATCTTACTGCGCATTGCGGTGTAAGTCAATAACTAACTCCCCGCCCTGCTATCAAATCCCGGTGCGTTGTGCCTGCCGTGATTTGATGATTCCAATCTAACAGCGCGCATTGCTGATTGCAAGCGATTTATGCGCAATGCTCGCAAAAAGATTCAAGCGCGCAATGCTCGCCATTCATGCGCAATGCGTGAGCGTGCCGTAAGTGCATGATATGTAAAGGAATCCCAGTCAGTCCCGGTGCAATCCCAGTTGCGGGATTCGAGAAAGCTCAATTGAATCAATGGCTTACGTCGTCGAATCCCAGAAATCCCAGAAATCCCAGTGTTTTCCGGGTCAAAGCTAATAACGGAAAGTCACGGGAGCCGCGCGCGTTGCGTGCCGCCAGCATTGCGCGCGGGTAAATTTGGCTCGCGTGGGGTCTTATATAAAAATAACTGGGATTACTGGGATTCGGGGTTGTTTGTCTAAGGGTCAAAATGTGGATAAGTGCGGCATATATATAAATCAATATCAATATAAGTATATGTAATGCCGCCATTTATCCCGCCTCCGCCAGCATTGCGCGCCTTGCGATTCTGTACAAAAAGTGAACAAATCCAACTGGGACTGTCTACTGGGATTCGCTGGGATTCGCTGGGACTGGGAGCCGGGACGCTCGCCACGCCCCGCAATGCTCGCGCCATACTGACCGCGCAATGCGCGCCCGCGCGCGTTAGGAGTAGTGCGCACCCCACCCCCTTTTGGACGGCGCAAAGCTCGCCGGGCCTCACACCCTCACATGGTATCGGTGGCGACACTGAGCGTTTTTGGATTTTTGTTCCCCCAGCGCGCAATGCGCACTAGACTCGCTACGTCCACACGAAACGCATTGCGCGCTTTGGGGGAGGGGGCACCTTCCGTTTGCCCGAAAATTTTTTCCGCAAAACGGGGTCGCATTCGTCCGGCGAGCATCGCTCATAATATTAGTTGACGACATAGACTGTTTTATGTATGGTCACACATGCGGGCGCACGCCCGGTAAATGAGAGGATACGATAATGTTGACGATTGAATTTGAATACGACAGCGGTGCAGTAGCGTGCCGCGAGTGCCACGAATATCAGATTGACGGCGCGCTGTGCAAGCTGACGCTGACCAAGGGCAAGATGTCCGAGGAGTATTACCTCGCGCCCGGCGACACCATCGTTGTGCGTAATGCCGCTGGCTCGGTCATCCGGGTGATTCGTTCCCCGCGCGTCGGGTATGGCACAGCCTGTGCAGGTACGTGCAACACCCAGACGATTGACACGACACCGCAGCAGGTGAGTTCACTCGCTGACAGCGCGGGGGTATAAGATTATGCGCTGGGCGTTTCTGGCGGGTATGACGTTCGGGCTGGCGGCGGCAAAGACCGCGCTGACCTTTGGGATGTTCTCAGGATGGTAGAGGTGACTATGGCACATACGGATGAATATGAGATGAAGCTGCCCCGTGCGCGCATTCTGGTTGTTGGCCGGGCGGTTGACTGCGAGGAGGTTGTGCGCCGCATGGGGCTGCTGGCCTCACAGGTTAAGGTGGCGACTCGCGTTCAGCAGCTTATGGGGGTTAAGCCGGAGGTCATTATCCTCATTCCCAGTGGGCGCACCGACTTTTATCTTATGAACGAGGCGCGTCATCTGGCCCGTCGCCACGGAGCGCAGGTGCTGTCATGGACGCTTTGAGTATTGACGTTGACACCTACGAGCCGTACATCGTGACGATGACGCCGTACCGGATGGAGGTCGCCATTATCTGGTCGCCGGACGAACAGCAGGCGCTGGCTGAGTGGCTGCGCAGGCGCGGCGATAAGTGGGTGGCATGGGGTGACTTTGTGGGTCGCGCCGAGTGGAACTGCTACGGCATGTCATGGGTCGGTCGCATCGACGACCTCCACGTTCTGGGTGTTAACCTGCCGCTCGCCGTGCGGGAGAAACGGGCCATGAGCGAGGTGGTGGCGACGATTGCGCATGAGGCATCACACATCATGACCTCGTTGTGCGACATCATCGGGTACAGCCCAGACCGCGACCACGACGAGCCGTATGCGTACTCCCTTGGGTATCTGGTTCAGCACGCGATGTCCTGTATTCCGGCAGCGATTCCTGACGCATCCACCGCAGTCAGGCGCGCCGCAGGGAAGAAAGGTTGACAGCTGTTATCCAGTTGTGCGAAAGTTAACCGGACGATACCCAGCGGCCAGCTGGACACTTTGGAATCCCCACCGACAATTCGATGGGGATTTTTTTATGCCTGTACCAGTGTATGATGATGGCGGGCATACCACAGGAGGATACCCATATGGCTCTGAAACAACCTATCATTCTGGGCGGTAGCGACGACCTGCATGTTCCGCTGGCAGGTGGCGATACACTCGACCCGTCCGTTCTCACTATCAGTAATGGCGCAGGCAGTCTGCTGGTCAACAGCCCTACTGAGGGTCTGGCTGCGTTCCTCACCATGCAGGACAGTCAGCGTATCGCGTTCAGCGGCGCAGGCTCTGCGAAGTCCCCGTTGTCTGCTGACGTTATCGTTGCCACCGCTGCGGGCAACCAGCTACAGAAACTCCCGTCCGGGCTGTTCGCTGGTGGTCTGGCTGACGCTGCTGTGGTAATGAGCATTGACCCGCCGACCGGAACGGTCTTCACTCCCACCTACGACAGTAAGTACCAGAGCGAGACGTTCTACATCTACGGTGTGAACGGTGGTGCTTACACGTTCGACATCAGCAAGTTCGTCAATAATGATGCCCTGTCACCGCAGTATCATGTGCGGCTGATCGTCGTGGGGCGCACTGGCGGTGGTACTATTAAACTGACTGGAGCACCAGTCCGTACTATCAGTGGCGGGTATGAGACCTCCAGCACCTATGAGCTGCCTTACTACAGTAACGAGGTCATTATCTATGACATCTACAAAACGCCCGGCACCGCGCCGCACGTTGTCATGGCGTACCCGTTCCGTGGTGAGGTCATCGCGGCTCCGGCACTGCGCGTCCAGACTACTATGACGCTGACCGGGAACAACACGGCGTATGTGGAAGTTCCGGCTACGAACATTGCGAATCTGCAACTGTATGGCCGGACTAACCTGCGTGTCCGCTGTACCGCACAGGTTAACTGCGGGTCGCTGGTGCAGACAGACCTCAACCGCCTGTACACGGCATTCCGGGTGGGCAATACAGCTGCCAGTATCTTCCCGATTTTTGTCGCACGCGAGCAGGCGCTGGCCCCGCTGTCCAGCAGCCAGTGGGTCACGACCACCATCGCGCAGCTTAAACAGTATTACCTGCGGCTGGAAGTCACGTCCGACACCCAGAACTCGCCACTGTATAACAAGGCGATGACGGTCACGGCGTACTTCGAAATCGTGGCGTACTAAGGGGGGCACAATGGCTCAGCGTAAACCTATCGTCCTCCACCCGAACGGGCGTGAGCACATGCCGCTCGCGGCGGGGGACAAGATTGAAACGAACTCCATCCCGATTAGCGGGCAGGCGTACAACACCATTCAGGTCATGGCGGACGGCCTGTACGTCGGGTCAGCCCCGGCACCGGACTTCGCCTCGCAGTATGTGGACTCTGTGAACGGTAACGACACCGAGGGGCTTGGGACGCAGGCGGCACCGTACAAGACCATCGCCCGCGCAGCGCGTAATCTTGTGGCAGGGGTATCCGACTATGGCATCTACGTGCATGTCGGCCAGACCCATGTGCTGCCTAACATGGCGCTCGACAGGGTGGGTGTGTCTATCGCACCGTATGGCTATAACGGGGCGCTCCTTGACGGTATCGCGGCTGCGTGGTTCCAGAAGTACGGCACCGTGCTTACCACAGCAGCGCTCGGTGATGATGCGTGGGGTGGTAAGCCTGTACTTGTACCGGACAAGTCTGTGGTGTCGAACCAGCAGGGTGTTCGCTGGGGGTGGTGTCAGGGCTTCCGCTCCATCGGTGGCAGCGTGAACATCAGTACGTGCCGCCTGCGTCTCGGTGCCAAGACCCATAGTGACCCCTCAGTGACCCGCTGGTTGCGTTGTGCGATGCTCAGTGATGATGACTTGCGCGGCTTGGCCTCGTCTTCTGTTAACTACTGCTACATTGAGCCGGGTGATTATCCGCTCGTACAGCAGCGCGGTGCAGGGGCGACCTTCACGCTGAACATGTACGGGTGCGAGATGGTCGGCAACAGCGGCACACTTATCTCTGGCTGGAGCGCGTCCAGTGCGCCACGTATTGAAATGTCTGCGGAGCTTCCGGGCGGCGGTACAGAAATTGAGTATAACGGCGTGACGTACCGGACTATGGGCCATACGTCCAACACCGATGACCTTGTTGCAGTGTGTAAGAACGTTCACTACTACAATGGCGTCCCGCTCAACATCACAGGCGCGTTCCTCTACGGGCGCGGCTAATTGACACTGAGCGTCGATGGTATTACATTACAAGCCGGGGACTCCTCCTCGGCTTTTTTCTGGAGAAAGTGATGGAACAGTTAGTGGCGGACATCCCGGACATATTCCGGGAATTTGAGTATGAGAAGACACCAATGGCTGACGGCCTGCCAAGCGTGACGCTGGGTGATGTGGAGCGGGCAGTCAAGCATGTGACGTACTATACGCACGGCACCACGACCATCTGCGCGATTGACCTTGACACGGGCCACACCGTAACAGGCACCAGCGCCTGCGTAGTACCTGAGAAGTTCAATGCCAAGATTGGTTCGGACATCGCGTTTAAGAAAGCGCTGGATGAAGTCTGGGCGCTGCTGGGGTATGAGCTGCGACTCAAACTGCGTTACACCGCGAAGGTTGCAGAGTTCGTTTCCGTGAGCTAATATGGCTTTGCGCATACAGTCTCCCTGCTTGCGATAGCCAAAGCCCCCAGCACTTCACAGTTCTGGGGGCTTTTTATATCCCGTATTGGCTGGCTGCTGACGACTGATGGCGATAGTGTTGGGGACAACAACACAAGGGGGGTCGCCAGCAGCCACCAATAAGGGATAAACTTATGCGATGATACACCACGTTCTTAACAGGGGGCAACAATGGAAGATACAAAACCAGTAAAACGTCCGCTATCCCGGCTCCGGGAGCAGTGGTCTAACATCGCATGGGACATCGCTATGACGCAGGTGCCCAACAGCGAGGGTGGCACACTGGTCACGGCCAACGAGATTTGCGAGTTCTATGACTGCACACCGCAGGAGGTGGCAGAGCTGTTCCGGCTTCCGGCATTTATCGCGCTGGTGAAGGAGACCCGCAAGCGTGTCCGGGCTATGGGGGACAACGCCAGCACGACGCTCCGGGCGCAGGCACTGGCGGGCGACCTGATGGAAGAAGCCTACAAGCGGGTGAAGCGTGAGGGGTCAGACACCAAAGACCTGATTCGCGTGTGGGAGCGCATGATGTCGTTCGCGCTGCTCGACCCGAACACTAACGGGACTAACCGCCCGGCCAAGGGCGCATCCGAGGGTTCTGGCGGTGGCGGCTCAGTCACCAGCGTAATCATTCAGGTGCCCGCAGGCATCCCCGGCATGGAGCATATCTATCAGGCTGTTGAGCAGCAGAAAGCCGAGAAGCAGGGGCGCACGTTCGAGGGGGAAGTAAGCAATGAGCAATGACATCCGGCTGAACTATAAGCCGTTCCCGACAGTGTTCCGGTTCCACTGCTGTGCGGCGTTCGTGCGCGGCATCCTCGGCCCGTTCGGTTCCGGTAAATCTGTGGGCTGCGTGGAGGAGCTGCAATACATTGCCATGCGCCAGCCACCAGCAGGAGACGGCGTTCGGTACACTCGCTTCGGTGTTATCCGTGCGACGTACCCTAACCTGCGAACCACCACCAAGAAGACACTGGAGGAGTGGCTCCCGGCGTCCTGTGGCAGCATTAAAGAGACTGCGCCGATGGAGGGCACGTATCGCATACCGCTGCCTGACGGGACGACGGTGAACATGGAGCTGCTCCTGATAGCGGTCGAGGACGAGCGACAGGTTAAGAAACTCCGCTCCACCAACTTCACGGCCATCTGGATTAACGAGGCCACCGAAGTACCGAGCGAGGTACTGGGCGCGTGCATCGAACGTGTCGGGCGTTATCCGTCAGGTCAGCAGGGCAAGTGCAAGTGGTCAGGCATTATCATGGACTACAACAAACCGCCGAAAGGCCACTGGCTGCACAGCCTGATGGAGACAGAGGCACGCCCGGACGACTACGAGCTGTTCATCCAGCCACCCGCAGCGTTCCGTGTGGAGACCGAGGAAGGGCTGATTCTGTACGAGGTCAACCCCGATGCTGAGAACCTTGAGAACTTGGCGGGGGGCGCGCTCTACTACAGCCGTATGATTGACAACGCCCGCGCCCGTGACAAGCTGGAGGAGATTGACCAGCTGCTCTGCCTGATGGACGTATACGCCAAAGATGGGAAACCCGTGTGGCCGTCGTTCAACCGCGACTACCATGTGGCGAAAGTTCCGCTCCAGCCTATCGAGGGGGCTGACACGCTGATTGCGGTCGATACCTCCGGGGTGCATCCGGCACTGCTGATTGCGCAGTTCCAGAATCAGAACTGGTGCATCCTTGACGAGCTGTACGGCGAGGGTGAGGGCTTCGAACCGTTCCTCGACGAAGCGCTCATTCCGCTGCTCACGACAAAATATTATGGTTGCAGGTTCCTCGCAGTGTGTGACCCGGCGAACGCCCGCGACGGCAGGACAGCCACGACACCTACACAGGTGTTGCAGAGCAAAGGTATCCGCGCGGTAGTGGCGGACACGAACCAGACCAAGCCCCGCATTGAGGGCGTCAGCCTGCTGTTCAACCGCCACACCGGAGGCATCCTGATTAGCCCGACGTGCGAGCTGTTAATTGCCGCCTGTGCGGGGGGCTACAGGTATAAAAAGCGTAAGATTGCTGGTAGCATCGACGTGGTATACTCCTCCGAACCTGAGAAGAACAAGCACTCCCACCCGGCAGACGCCCTGCAATATCTGGCCCGTCATGTTCTGCACGGTGAGGGTATGGAACAATCAGACTCTGAGGTGCGCGAAGTTATGCGCCGCAGGTCGGCTAACCGTAAACGGGTAATGTGATGAAGACAGAAGCAATCCAGATTGATGTACCCAGCTCAGCGCACGACCCGCTGGCGGCTATTGTGTCCCAACGCTGGAACCAGTCCGTCCTGTGGCGCTCGCAGGAGAAGTGTGGGGACGAGTCGCTGGCGACAGTGCTGCGGAACTGCTACGAGCAGCGTAACGGTATCCTCGCGCCGTGCGACCGGGAGATTGTTGAGGAGATTGGTGTCAACGCCTACGTTAACCTCAGTGACCTGAAAGTGTCGGCGCTGGTGGCGTGGATGCGTGACCTCCTGATTAACACCCCGGAGCTACCGTTCACCATCGACCCGACACCTATCCCTGAGCTGTCTGACCGGGCGCGCCGCGAGGTGCTTACGCGCGTTAAGCGGGAGCTGTTCATGAACCAGTTTGACGGGGATGTGCTGACGCTGATTCGCACGCTCAAGTCGCAGGTTCTGGAGGGTGAGAAGGACTACGCCCGCATCGCTTGCGACAACATGTATAAGCTGATGCAAGACCAGTGCGTGGAGGGCAATTTCCGCCGTGCGCTGTACCAGACTATTGACGACTTCGCCACGTACCCGTTTGCTGTGTTCCACGGCCCGGTGCCAACTATGACACCAGTGCTGGAGTGGTCTGGCGACCGCCTCACTCCGAAGCTGCGGCTACAGCACCAGTTCAAGCCTGTGAGCGTGTGGGACTTCTTCTGGACACCAGACAGCCCGGACGCCCAGTCAGGCACTGGCGTGTTCATCCGTGAGCGTATGACCAAGCAGCAGCTGTACCAGTGCATGAAGATGAAGTCGTACATTCAGGCTAACGTGGAGAAGGTCATTGAGGAGGTCGCACGCCGTGAGCTGCACCTGTCATGGCTGAGCGAGAACCCTGAGCAGTACGATAACCACGTCATGAGCCGTGTATGGGGCGACGGCCAGACGCTGGAGGTATTGAAGCACTACGGCCTGTTCTCCGGGCGCGAGCTTATGCAGTACGGTATCACTGGGATTGACGCGCAGCAGTATTACGATGCGTGTGTCACGGTGGCCGGGCGTCACACTATTCAGGCGTTCATCAACCCGAACCCGAATGTTAACCTGCGCCCGGTCTACGCCACCAGCTTTGAGCGCACGGCGAACCGCATCCCCGGCACCAGCATCTGCCAGAAGGTGCGTGACGTTGAGCGCGCGTACATGGCGTCCTTGCGCTACCTGCTCAAGAACTCAAGCTATGCGTCTGGCCCTATCGGTGAGGTGGACTTTGAGCGTATCCAACGCTACATGTCTGCGGAGGACATCGGCACGCTGATGCCTGACACCATCTACCCGGTTGACCCGGACATGTCAGGTGGCGGACGCCCGGCGCACTACTTCCATAACGTGCCGTCGCAGGCCGGACAGTTCCTGAACATCATGAGTTACTTCATGGACTTGGCTGACCGCATCACACAGATTCCGGCGTCAATCCACGGCGAGCCTGTGGGCACCGGGGCGAACCGAACCTTCCGTGGTATGGCGATGCTGTACGGTAATGCGCTCAAGCCTATTCAGTCCGGGCTGGCTAACATGGACGAGTTCATGTTCAAGCCTATGGGGACGCTGCTGTATAACTACAACATGCGCTACGAGGATGATGACAGCATTAAGGGCGATGCCAAGGTGCGGGCACAGGGCGCTACCGGGCTGCTCCAGAAAGAGGTCGCCAAGCAGACGGCGATGGACACGCTTTCTGTTGTTGCACAGATTGGCTCCGCAGCGCAAAATATTATGAACCCGGCAATCTTGCAGTGGGCTGTCACCAATACGCTGAAAGCCAGCGGTGTACCAGTTGACGAGATTGAGGACGCAAACCCGGCACCCGTAACGCAGCAGCCTGCTGGGGGCCAATTACCACCTAACGGGATGGAGGCAGCACAGTGATTAATGGCACTGCACCAAAAATCGGCGCACAGGTATACGACATCTTGCTGGGCTACGGCAAGATTCAGTCTGTCGAGCCGGACATGAGTTTCGTCGTTGCGTTTAGCGGAGGCCGTCAGAGCCGCTATTCGAAGGGCGGTTACATCGGTACATCACGTCGTGTGTACTGGGACAATCCAATCATTGTTGAGCCAGCGTGTGAAGACCCTGTATGGGGCACGTTCACCGACATGGGTAGCAAAATGTATGAGCTGCTCAACACGGTTAAGGGGAAGTAAGATGGCTAAGTTTTCTGTGGACAAGGCGCGTGCGCTGGCTGAGAAGGTCATGCACGCAGTGAACCCGTGTAACGCACCGGAGGAAAGCCTGCGCTGGCGTATCGCCTGCACGCTGTTCCCGGACTGCTTCTGCTGCGCAGGAATGCGTGGCGTGGTATACGGTATCGTACTCACGCTGCTCTGCGTGAAAGTGTTCGGAGGTTAAGATGCAGATTGATACAGGCGGGCAGTTCACTCAAATGGACAGCGCCTGCGAAGATGCGACTGTACCTGTAGGCGGCAACCCGGTCATCTTCGACCCGACGTCAACCTACGAGGTGTCAGACCTTGTTGTGGTTCATCCCGGCACCCAGATTCTGGTCACGGCGTATAACCTCGCAGAGAATGCGCGCATCGTCGTTCACGGTGCAAGCGTCGGACAACGGCCCGTAAGCAACGGTACGGCGTGTTGCCGCACAGACGGCCCTAACCCTACCCTGCTGAACAGAAAGAGCGCTGACGTGCTGTTCCGCTCGCCTATGCGCCTTGGCGGGCAGGTATGGGAGCTGTCGCCTACCAACGACCGTCTGCTCATTTCACTGCCGGGTAACTACGTGTTCGTGCTGAACGACTCTGCGTACTTCGGTGACTTGCAGGTGGAGTACCAGCGCTTCCCGCTGCTGCCAATGCCTGACGTTTACTATGCGGGCGCTGGCGTTCCGACCATGCCCGTGTAAGGAGGCGTGATGAAACACGTAACTTTGTTTGATAATATGAGCACCGACATGACCAGTCGCATGTTCTCGGTTCATCCGGGGCAGACTGTCATGCTGACAGCTTTCGGGTTCTCGGCCAACCAGCAGGCATATGACAAGTCGAAGCCCCGCGATGCACAGCGGGCCATCGTCGAGAAGGTAGCGTTCGCCGGGGGCATCTTCCCTGATGGCTCCGCATGTGAAAGCGACGACGGACTGCTGGCAGAGATTCCGTACACCTACGCTGAGGATGTCACTCAGTGTGGCCTGTGGAACTTGAATGCGTGCCAGAACCTCGTATTCTTGTCCGTACCGGGCACCTACCGTCTTCGCCTTAATGATGAAGCAGCGCTCGGTACGCTGTATATTGAGATGGTGAAGTATGACCGCGATGATGGTCTGGCGTATATCCCGCACGACCTCTACTTAGGAGAAGTAAGCAATGGCTAATAACTGCTGCCCTACCGAGTTCATCAATGGCGGGATTTTTATCGACCCGACCATCCAGAACCCGATTGTTAACGGTGGCGTGTTCAACGGCATCACTCTGAAAAACGGGGTGACGCTGGCGGACGACGCGACCAAGCAACAAATCGTTGACCAGATTTGTGAGAAGTTTGAACCCTGCATCAAGCAGTGGGTAAACAACAACAGCTTCTCCAACATCACGCTGGACGAATCGACGCTGACCCACGCTGTCATTGAGAACTTCACCCTACAGGGTACAGTGCAGCTGGCGGACTCTGTGCGCAAAGCAATGGCAGAACAACTGTGCGAAAGCCTGCGCAGCTGCGTAGAGGGCTATGTCAACAGCGGCGAGTTCAGCAACGTCACTTTGACCAAGGCCATTGTTGACGGGCTAACGCTGAAAGGCGACCTGTCTATTGCCGCCAATACGCTCAACCAGCTGGTGGAGGCGCTCTGCCCGTTGCTGGAGGATTGCGTGGCCGGGCATGTTAACGGACACACATTCAACAATGTAACGCTGCAAGACCCGACGCTGAAAGCTGCTACGCTGTCTGGCGGTGTATCGTTTGATACCACCACTGCGCAGTCTATCATCACGGGTGCGCGTGAGCCGCTTAACAAAGCGGTCAAAGAGGAGTTCGATAAGAACCTCAAGGACGTCAAGCCGGGTGACATCGGCGCGCTGCCAGCGGATAAGCCGAACATCAATCTGGCCCAGATTACCGGGAGCACCATCAGCGGTAACAGCTCTATCACGGGCAACCAGATTGACAACAACTCCGGTGCGGGTAACGAGTTCACCGACACCTCCCTGAGCGGTGGCACGTCTATCTCCGGTGAAATCCTGCTGGACACCGATGCGAGCAAGTCACTGTGCCGCCAGATGGAGACCTGCATCGTGGGGCTGATTGACTCCACGTTCAACGCCTCCACAGTCGCAGCAGTGTTTCAGGACTGCAACGGTGCGCCGCATTCACCGGGCACCCGTCTGCCAACCTGTGCTGACCTCAGCACGCAGATTGAGCTGGCTATCAAGTCTCTGCCTGCGCTGGATGTCATCAAAGGTGTGTCCTATGACGAGACCAACCGTAAGCTGATTATCACCACCCAGCTGGCGGACGGCACTGAGCAGAAGTGGGAAATCAGCCTTGACTCCCTCGGCGGGCAGGTCGTCTCTGACGGCGTGACCATCGGCGGTACTGGTACGACTGGCGACCCGCTGCACGCTATCCTGACTGAGTTCGCAGGCGCACCGACCACCAGCGTTGGTGAGGAGCTTCCGACCGTACTGTTCGGCTCCCGTGGTCAGCTTCTCGGTACACCGGATAAGTGGATTGACTTCGGTGGCTATCTGCTCCCGGCGTTCAATAAGCCCGGCGCAAGCGGCGGTGAAGGTAGCGGTTCCTAATAAAAACCCCCGTCATAATATTGTGGCGGGGGCACCATATGAGGTACAGTATTATGGCTAGACGACCAACGCCTATTGCAACGCTTTTCGAACCGACGTGTTCACGCGAGCAATCGCTAAATGAACGCGACATGTTCAGGGAGCAGGACAGGCAATGGGAGCAGTGCCGGAAGATAAACACCAGACCCGGCTATGAAAAACTGACCAAGATGAAATTCAAAGGGGGTAACTGATGGCATGTTCAGCTTGTGGGGGTAAGGCACGTCGTCCGCTCCGCACCAGCAGCACATGCAACCGTCATGAACCCCGACGCGCGCAAAGCGGCTTTGATGTGTTATGGACAGTACCTCGCACTAGGGGCAGTGGTCGAGTTACTGGAACGCCAATTGATGACTAAGTGAGGGTTAAACGATGGCGAGACAAAACTTTGCTAAAGCAGCAGCTGCTGAGTTCGACGCAGAAGTAGCAGCTGAACAGACACCAGCGGCTCCGGCTGCACCAGCGGCTCCGGCTGCACCAGCGGCTCCGGCTGCACCAGCGGCTCCGGCTGCACCAGCGGCTCCAGCTGCGCAGGAACCTGCTGCACCAGTCTCTGCACCGCAGCCTGACCTGTCGGGCGTCCTGTTCAACGACCCTGCTGCACCAGCGGCTCCTGCTGCACCAGCCGTCCACCAGCCATCTGAGCGTGAGCTTGAGCTGGAGCGCCAGCTGCTGGAGGAGAAAGCCCGCAACCAGCAGCTGACCACTGAGCAGCAACAGCAGCTGGAAACCGTTAACAGCGAGCTTGCCGAACTGCGCCAGTTCAAGACCAACATTGAGCTGGAGCGTCAGATTAATCTGGATGGTATCGACTTCCAGACCATCGACCCATCAGTGGCCCGCGAGATTGCTGAGAAGCTGGTGAAACCTGTGCTGGGGCGTCAGCGTGAGCAGTATGAAACCCAGCTCCAGAAGACGCAGGCCCAGCTGGATGCCGAGCGTGCAGAGCGTCTGCGCCGTGATGCTGAGCGTACTGACCGACAGAAAGCTGAGCGTCTTGAAAGCATCAACCGTAAGATTACGGACGCGCACCCGGACTTCACGACCGTGCGCAATTCAGCAGCGTTTAGCGAGTTTTTAGCGCAGCCTGTGCGTCCGGGGTCGAAAATTACTATGGCGCAAGCCATCGGGCATGAGTATCATAGCGGCAACGCACAGTTCGTTATCGACGCTCTGAGCGAGTTTAAACAGTCGCGGCCTGACCTTGCGGCGTTTGCAGCGGCTGGCGTGTCCACCGTAGCAAGTCAACCAGCCGTGAACACCGACGAGCCGGAGTTCTCTTACTCTGACCTCGAACAGTGGAACATGGAATTTGCAACAGGCCGTATGAAGCGTGAAGAGTACACGCAGAAGAAAGCGGCCTTTGATAAAGCCGAAGCCGAAGGGCGTGTTAAGTAAGGAGTAAAGCTATGTCTTTTAAATCTGCATCCGGGTACGGTGGTCTTGAAGGCACGCCCTTAGCTCGGATTGGTTACTACAACAAAATCATTGCGCGCGCATGGGAAACTGACTTCATCCCGGAAATCGTGAACAGTGAGATTGACGAGCGTATCACCCGCTGTAACCAGAAGGTTCAGTTCCTACGCCAGCCGCAGGTAGGCCCGTGGCGCAAGTACGATAAGAACCAAGAGCTGATTCCGAATCAGCTGACCCCAGAATCGTTCTGCATGGAAATCTGTAATGCCGCCTACAATGACATTAAGATTGACAAGATGGACGTACAGCAGGCGTGCGAGCGCTGGGCTGAGTGGGAAGCCTCGTTCCTCGAATCCACCTACCAGTCTCTGACCGAGATGTGGCGTACTTGGGTTCTGAACGGCATGGTTCTGGAAACCTCTGCGCGCAACAAAGGTAACAAAGCGGGCAAATGGCGCAACATCGACCTCGGCGCTCCGGGTAAACCGTTGCAGGTTACACCGCAGAACGTTCACCGTGCTCTGGCACGCCTGCAACGTGTACTGCGTGATACCCATCGCTGGGAAGAAGGGAAGATGTTCATCGTCATCCCGACCGCGCTGAAAGAAATTCTGGTGTCCTCACCGTATGCTAATGCCGCATGGATGGGTGACTGCGTACCATGCTCCATGAATATCGACGGCCTGCTGCCGAAGAAACTCATGGGCTTCAACGTCATTGAGTCCACCTACTCTCCGACCGTGTACGACCAGACTGGTGACGTGGCCTACTACATCATCGCAGGTCACAACCAAGCGTTCGCATTCGCGGCGGACATCATCGAAGGGCGTCTGATTGAGCCTGACCGCACGTTCGGTATCGAGTACCAGATGCTGGCAGTGTGGGGCGGCAAGATGATTTATCCTGACGCTATGGCAATTGGCTACTGGACTTTGGGGGAATAATCCATGTCTGATGTAATTCTGTATCGCGGCGGCACGCCCGTTCACCAGTTCCCGAACTGTGACGGTAGCTCCCAGTTCGCCCCGCCGTTCCCACACCGTGTAGCGTATGAGTACGCGACTGGTGAGTTCACACTGGGCGACAAGGTTGACCCCGCGCAGCGCGTGTACCAGCAGGTTGAGTTCGACGACGCCAAGCTGAAGGTGGGTGACATCATCCAGCTGCTGGTCGTGCCGGAAGACCACACCCTGAACAGCCTGTTCGTAGCGGTGGACGAAGCCGATGGCAAGCTGGCTGGTGCCGCATTCGCCCCGGTTGCGCTGCTGTATGACCGCGCTACTGGTAAGTACGAGACGCTGGACATCCTTGACGGCCTGTTTGGGTGATATATGGCACGTACATTACCAAAATTTAAGGCAGCATCGCTTGGGCATAAATCGCGCGGGCGTGGGCCACAAGCTATTACGGGCCTCCGTGCTGGAGGTCGTGGACATAAATCTATGGGCACTGGTGCTGGTGCAGTTGAGAAGCTGCGCGCACCCCGCTCGTAATGGGGACAAGACATGAAACCTACCTTTCATAATCCGAATGATGGCCATTATTTCCAAGAACGTGAAGCTGACCTTCGCCGTCAAGGTGCGCATATCCCGGAACCAGTACCGATGACTTTCCCGTTCCTGAAAGAGAAAGCCACAGGTGTTGTGCATCCGTGGTCTGAGGCAATGGCTGAGCGCAATGACTTGGTTGTTGGCTGCTATAACCTCGACGGTTCTGACGACCCAGCTGATGCGCCGGAGGGCTATGACCCAAGCGCATTGCACATGGGCAAAGTGTTGCCGATGGAAGCCAGTGGTGAGAAGCCATTCTTTAACCCGGAAGCCGAAGCCGCCGCCGAGCGCGCCCGCGAAGAAGCCGAAGCGAAAGCCAAGGCAGACGCCGAAGCCGAAGCGAAAGCCAAAGCCAAGGCAGCGCGCGCCGCCAAAGCGAAAGCCAAAGCGGAAGCCGAAGCGAAAGCCAAAGCGGAAGCCGAAGCGAAAGCCAAGGCAGAAGCTGAACAGGCAGCGTTCGAAGCGGAGCACGGTAAGGCTCCTGACTCCCTGACCCCGGAACAGCAGGGGGTAGTGGCGGACACTGAGCAGGTCGAGACCACTGATGACTTGGCAGCGCTGTTCGCTAAGGTCAACGATGACGACGAATAAGGAGTAGCTATGAAATTTGAGTCCCTGCTGGACGAACTGGCAGGCGACTTGAACGACTCCGAAGAAGGCCGTGAATACACCACATGGTCGAAAAAACAACTCCGGGCATGGGTCAGAGAAGGGTACAACCTCATCTTTGATAACCGCCCGGATTTGTTTATAGAGAACAAAATCGTTCAGGTCACGCCATGCAGCACACGCCAAGACACCTGCGACTGCGACGAGATTCGCCGTGTTGTCGGGCAGGTAACGAAAGAGGGCAGGCTCCTGCGACATCTCCGGGAACGCGCGCTGGAGATTAGTTTCCAGTGGACAGCGCCAGCCTGCCGCCGCAGACAGACCGGGGCAACGTTCCCGCTTGAGAGCTATGCGCTGGATGAAGTCAGCGGCGCGCTGTATATCTGGCCGCAGGTTCCGCCCGGCGTAGAGGTCTACGTGGAGCTGGAGTGCTCTGTGCGCCCGGACGAGCTGGCGGATAGCGCTGACATCGACATCAAGTTCATTGCCGCTATCAAGCAGTGGGTACTGTGGCGCGCTAAGAGCGTGGACATGGAAATCTCGCAGGCAGCGTTCACTGCGGCAACCAAGCATGAGGCGTCGTTCTGGCACATCCTCGGCATTCAGAAGGACGCTCAGGTGGTCATCCACAAGAAGGATAACAGCTGATGCCAGATATTATCTACGACAAATACCCGGTGGTTCCGCTCGACATGTTCCTGCCGGAAATCATGCTGGAGATTCCAGAGCTGCCGGAGGACATCGCCATGCACTATGTGCGTGAGGCAGCGATTGAGTTCGCCACCCGCTCACATGTGCTGGAACGCACAGTCACTATCTGCAAGCAGGACTGTGTGCAGGACTACATCCTTGAGCCGCCTGACTGCACGCGCATGGTAGCTGTCCAGCATATCTGCTCTGACGGCTGCTGCGGTGGCCCTGTTACCCGGCTTAGTACGCGCCCCTGCCTGCTGGGTTGTGGCACAGCCTACAGCTGGTATGAGGAGCCTAATATTATCCACATCACCGGGGGCGCAGCACGCTATGATGTCCGTATCTCTGTCGCGCCGAAGCGTGATGCGTGTGAGCTGCCAGAGAAGCTGTATGAGCGCTACAAGTCTGATATTCAGGCTGGGGCGTTCGCCCGGCTCTACGGCGTACCCCGCCGCGCATGGAGCAGCCAAGGGCTGGCGGACAGCCGCCGCATGGAGTTTGACAGACGCATAGCGTCAGCAGGCATTGACAGACTGATGGGCCACCAGCAAGGGCCGATTAAGATGAAGACGAGGCGCGCACTATGAACATGAAATGTCGGACTACTCCGAAGAACAATAACTGCGCGGGGCGCGAGACAGAGAATCAGACCCCCGTACAGTGTGAGGCATTTGACGTATGCCTTGGGGCAGGACGCAGCCTGCACTTCGACGGTAACTGCTTCCGGCTGGAGGGCGCAGTGACCATCGCGGACGGCTGGTATGGCGAGGTGCAGATTGTTAACGGCTGCATCGTGGACGCCCGCCAGCCTGACATGGCGGTGTATACCCCAGCACCCTGTGCGCCCGCAGCCGGGCCGTGCGGTGGCGAGACGTCGGGCGGAGGTTCAATGCCGCCTATCAGCCCGGATGCCTGCAACCTGTTATCAGTGACTGGCGGGCAGCTTATGGCGTCTCTGCATGTGACGCAGGGTACAGGGGTGACAGTCAGTGGCTGTGGTTCACAGAACGACCCGCTGCGCATCTCCGCCAGTAATAGTGGTGACGGCGGCACGGTATACCTGCAATCATCAACGCCGTCTGCGCTTGGTGTAACAGGGTCTGGCACGTTACAGGATGCGTTTCAGGTCGGGCTTAAAGAGAGTCCGCTGGCACCGGGTGAGCATGGCCCGTTCACCACTGATGCCTATGGGCGTGTTATCGGGTACAACGCTGCGGCGTCTGACGATGCGCTCACCGCCATCTCGCCCGGCGCAGGGACTGAGGTAGCAGTGCTCACTCCGGGTGTCGCGCAGGTGAACCTGACGCAGACTGGCGTTGAGGCCGGACAATACCTGCTGGGTGGGTACACGCTGGGTGTGGACGAGAATGGGCGCGTAACGACCGCTGCGCAGACGATTACTGTTACGGCGGGCACTTACACGTTCGGGCGCTACGACGTCACTGTGAACGCTACAGGCTCAATTACGGGCATCACTGAAAACAGTGACGCTGACCCGCTGCTGAAATTTGTCGGCGTGTTCCGCTCCAATGCCGGGGACGAGCGAGTGTTCAGTTTTGAGACCCACCGCCCGGCGCAGTTCTATATCCATTATCAGGGTGCGTTCGGTACGGCGCAGGAGAATGGCCCGCGCGGGCTACAGTTCACTGATAATATTATGCAGGTTGTCATTGACGGTACGAACATGAGCGGCGGCATGGTGCAGTATGTGCAGAGCGGAGCGTCGGCCTCGACCACAGCTCCGGCTGAGTACCACCTGTTGACCGGGGGCGTGTTCCCGGCAGGGGCGCATGAGATTCAGTTCACTATGCCGAACGGTAATCACAATGCGCTGGTGACAGTCGAACTTGTTGAGGGGGCCAGCTAATGATGCAGCGCCGCTTTGCGGGTATCATCCCGCGCATCCCTGAGCACATGCTCGGTGAAGGAGCGGCGGTCATCGCGCATGACGTAGACCTGTCCCACGGGACTATCAAAGCATGGCGCGAACCGCTGACTGTCAAGCAACTTCCGGGCACTACCCTGACGCTCGAAGTTTATGGCTGCTGCTACTTCGGATGGGACACCTGCGTGTCTGCTGCGCGCTGGCTACCAGACTGCCCGCGCCTGTACCTGACCGGGCGTAAGCCGTACCCGGAGGTCGCGGCAGTTAACCTGTCGGAGTGCTCGCTGGACTACGCCCGCCTCGGCATCCCGGCACCGGGTACTGCGCCGATTCTGTCGTATGTCGAACCGGGCGAGAAAACCGTTGAGTCCAGTAGCCGGGCGTATGTCTATACGTTCGTTAACTGGCTGGACGAGGAGGGCGCGCCGAGCTATCCGTCAACCGACATGGTGTGCAATGACGGCGACCAAGTAATCGTGTCCGGGTTCGACGTACCCCCGGCTGAGTACCGCATTGAGAAGGTGCGGGTGTACCGCCGTGTGACCGGGTTCCGTGACGGGCGCGAGAAGGAACAGGAGCCTGCGACTGACTGGCTGCTCGTTGGTGAGACCGCCATCGGTAGTGCCGCTTTCGTCGATACCAAAAAAGACCGCTTCCTCGGCAGCGCACTGAGCACGCGCGAGGTACGGGAACCGCCTGCGGATTTACAGCAGATTGTGGCTATCTCCGATACCGCCATCCTCTGTGGGTTCGCAGGGAACAGGCTGTACTTCACCAAGCCGCGCCAGCCGTGGAACTGGCCGCTGGAACTGGAGGTGACACTGGATGACAATATCGTTCATATCGCTGAGGTTGATGGTTCTGTTTTTGTCAGCACTACAGGCAAGCCCTACATGGTGGCCGGGGACGCTGGCTGCGACGACCGCCCGTGCAGAGAGGTGGTCAAGATGGACTACCCGTTTGAGGACATCGGATGCGGCTACGCGCACAGCGCTATCGGCACGCCGTTCGGCATGGTGTTCGCGGGCAAGGACGGACTTGTTCTGGTCAACCGTTCGGAGCAACCGACGATAATCACGAACCAGTTCTTTGCCGCTGATGACTGGCGTGCGCTGGCACCGGACACTGTGCGGCTGGCATACCATGACGGCTATCTTATCTGTGTGACAGACCGCATCTCGTTCCGGCTCCTGCTCGACCACAAGACCTATCAGGCTGAGGCGCAGAACGCGCTCCTGACCACTATCTCTGACGAGCCTGTGGATATGGTGCTGTCGGACAGCGGCGAGCTGCTGATGCTACAGGACGGCTACGTGAAGCAGTGGAACGCCGGAGCACGTCTGCGTCCGTACCACTATGTTACAGCACCACTGATGACAGGGTATCAGGCGTGGATGCCAGCGGCTGAGGTAAACCTGCTTAGCGGGGAAACCACGTTTTCATTGGTAGCGGAAAATCGTACAATGTTTTCACGGCCTGTGACGCTTAACCGCCCGTTCCGCACAGCGCGGCTTAACCGGAACAGAAAGTATTATGTAGACTTCGCAGGCACGGGGGAAGTGAGTTTCTACCGTGTGGGACAAACCAACGTTGATATGGGGAATAACTGATGGCTATCGGATGTAAGATTGTTTGGGCACCAAAGGACGAAGCAGCCAGCACTGACTTCTGGACTAACCATCTGGGGCCGCTGCTGGAGAAGCACCTTGCCGCTGAGCAGGAGCGTACCGGGCGAACCGCAGACTTGGATGTTCCGGCATTCATGACTATCTGGGAGCAGCGCGGGATGTGCGTGGTCATGGCCTATGATGGCGCAGTGCCAGTAGGGTTCATGATTGCATTCGTGTTCCGGCCTATCTTCTACCGCTCCGTGAACATGCACGTCGAGCGCTGGTATGCTGAGACGCCGGAGGTGGAGAAACAGCTGTTCTCGTTCCTGACCACCAGCGCTAATGTGCTGGGTGTTGAGGAGCTGCATGTTGCCGAGCAGAAAGCGGCACCGCTCCCTGACGGTCTGGAGGTGGATGAATCTGACACGTACCGCATGGTGCGCATTAAGGTGTAACGTATGGCACAGGGTATTACCGACAGTGGTATCACATGGGCGGCGCGTGTCGCCCAAGCCGCAGCTGTGGTCGTGGCCGGGTATAACACCGCAGCTGCAATTAAGATGGCGGAGAAGCAGGAGGAGCTGGCTAAAGGCTACCTGAACATCGCCAAGGAACAGCGCAACTACTACAACGAGGTGTACGCGCCCTGTGAGGATTCGGAGATAAGCGAAGCCTGTAGCGCAGAGCTGTACGAGATGCACGTCGATAGTACCGTGGGCCGTATGCTGGCCTCTGTGCGCCACCAGTTTGCAGGACGCCCCGAGAAGGACGTGCGCTGCATTGGCCGTTACTGCACAGGCAAGGTCGCCGCAGTCATTAAAGACCTCGCGGTGGCGGAAGCGCAGGCACTGGCGACAGCTACCGGGCTGGGTATTCGCTACGAGGAGCAGCGCAAAGAGGCCAAAGACGACCTCCGCTGGAACCGTCGTGCGCAGGCGCTTAACCGTGGGCGTGACATGATGTCTGAGGCAGTCGAGTACAGCGGGTTCGCCTACGGGCTGTTCGGGCGTCTGGGTGCGCAGGCAGCGCAGGGGGCAGCAGGTGCTATCGGCTACCTCGGCTACGCCAGCACGCGCCGCGATACCGTGTACCCGGAACGAGTACCGCTGGACAGACCGCAGCAGCGACTGCTGGGCATCTCGTACCCGCTCCCGAACCCGGAGATTGAAACCGTTCCAATGCCGCAGCAACCCGCTCCGGCGCGTCCACGTATCAGGGGGTAACAGATGGTCTGCGCATGTTCAACAATGGCTAAGCTGCAAACGCAGGTCGTGCAGACCCAGAAGATTGATAACTTCTTGGGCATGTCCAGCAAAGAGACGTTCTGGCCGCAGCCGACCGTGACCGATAGTGGGGTGCAGTCGAATGCGAACTGGGCGTCCATTGCGGCGACGGCGGTGGCGCTGGTCAACACGGTCACGGCGGTCAACATTGCCAACAAGCAGTACAAAATTGCGAAGGACTACTACAACCTTGCCCGGCAAAAGTGGGACAGGTTCCGCAATATCTACATGCCCTGCGAGCGCAAGGAGATGGCGGAAGCCTGCCAGACGCCGGAGTATACGCCGCAATATTATGACAAGGGCAACGCCTACCTGAATGCCGCACGCTACGAGTTCGGCGGCGCACGCACGGTTATCGACGACCTGTACGACAGATACTGCGTGTGCCCCGACCCGACGCTGGCACAGGACTTGGCGATGATGCAGTCTGCGGCAGAAGGTGACGGCAAGAACTTCGCGTACCGGGAAGAAGAAGCCCGCAAAGAAGCGAAGGATGACAAGCGCTGGAACCGTCGTGCGCAGGCGCTCAACCGTGGGCGTGACCTGCAATCGCAGGCTATCTCCTACGCCAAGGCAGCGGCTGGTGCGTATGGCGACCTCGGCAAGACTATCGGCGGCGCAGCCGAAGGTGCGATTACTGCGCTGGGGTACTTCTCTACGCGACGTGATACAGTGTATCCTCAGCGTACACCGCTACAATATCCGGGTGGCGCAGCGGTAGGTGGCGGATTCATGGGTGCGCAGAACGGTGTCAACGGCTGGATTAGCCCGACGCCAAGCCCGATTGAGTCAGTGATGTCTACCAACATTCAGGGCTACCAGAACATCAATACGACGTACAACAGTAACTCGGCTATCGGCTCCGCAGTAGGGTCGCAGCAGGGGCAGACGTCAGGAGGCTAAGATGCTATTCATTCCTAACGATTTATTCGGCGCATGGATTAAGGGGCGCGAGTACGGGATTGACCGTAACTGGAACGACCTTAACCAGTCGAACAAGGTGGAGCAGGGCTGGTTGCAGAACGACGCGCAGCAGCTGTCGAACTGGTTCAAGCAGGACACCTACGGCGACCAGCTGACCCGCTCCAATGCAGGTGCCCGTACTGCGGCTAACCAAGCCGAGGGCAGCGACATGAACCTCCAGTTGGCGCGCACGCAGCAGCCGGGGGCACTCGCCACAGCCGGGCTACAATCGGACACGCAGCTGGCACTGGCGCGCGCCGGGCGGAACAACCTGCCGAACTATGTCACTGCACAGAGCAATACATGGGACGCCAACAACATCCTGTCCAACGCACGCGCAGAGGCAGTGCGGGAGTTCGGGCCACAGCAGGTGAGCAACACCGCACGGGCCAACACCCAGAACTCGCTTAATGCCGCTATTCAGGCGGACTACTTTCAGGACACGCTACCGCTGCAACAGCAGGTGCGGCAGGCAGACCTTGAAGCACAGCAGCGCATTCTCCAGAACGCCGGGCAGCAGCCAGCGACCGTGACCACACCGAGCGGAGTCGCGGCACCGAGTGGCCCTGTGGACGCAGTGACTTACAATGCGCTGAATCAGGGGCTGGCGGCGGGTAGCACCACGACCGTTAATGGGCCGGGCAACGTTCCGGTAACTGTGGGCAAGACCGCATCCGGCCAGCTGTACTATGTGATGAACGGTCAGCAGGTGCCACTGTCGGCTCCGGCTCCTGCGGCTAACGGTTATGGCAATCTGGGGACTTGGTAATGGCGAAACAAACTGACCTGCGCGCGCTGCTGAATAACCCTAATGCGCGCCAGATGCTGGACTACATTGCCAGCGCAGAGGGCACAAAAGGTAAGGGGCTTGACGGCTATAACGTGGAGTTCGGTGGCGGGCTTCTGCAAGACCTGTCCAAGCACCCTGAACGCCTGCATGAGTTCACGCAGACGGACGGTACGAAAAACCAGACCAGTGCTGCCGGACGCTACCAGTTCCTCGCTAAGACGAGTCAGGGGCTGTCGAAGCAACTCGGTCTGAAAGACTTCGGGCCGGAGTCGCAGGACTTAATGGCGCTGGAGCTTATCCGCCAGAAGGGTGCGCTGCCTGATGTCCTCGCCGGGAACTACGAGGGCGCTATCAACAAGCTCGGCTCCGTCTGGGCGAGCCTGCCATCTTCTCCATACGCTCAACCAAAAAAGTCTATGGAGGAAATCTTGGGCGGTGGTAATATGCCTGTGGCGATGGTGAACAGAGGTGGACAACAGATGCTGGCTATTCCAGAGGATGGGAGAGAGCAGGCATTCATGGAGGGCTTTCACCGCAACGGGTATCCAGAACCCGTACAGGCAACACTGACCAACGCGCTTGCCCGTGTCACTGACGCACGCAACCAGCTTTCTGCCGAGCAACCACTGTTCGATGACATGCCGACCGACCTCGACGGAGAGTTACTTGACTTAATTGATAGAGCGTAATCTTATGGCGACGAGAAATAACAACGATTTATTCCCGCAGGATACGTCCCTGTTTGGTGGCCCGCAGAACGATGGCGGGCTTTTTGCCACTCCGAAGGTACAACCTATGGAGGACAGTCGCATCGCGCAGCGCGCTATCCAGCAGGCCAGCAAGCCTCTCACTCCGAAGCAGCAGGCAGCACAGCTGGGCGAGCAACGCAGCCAGTACCTGAATGGGCTGGCAGAACAGCTGCGCTCTGCTACTGAGTGGCAGGAGGCCACACCGGAACGCAAGCAGAAAATGATGGACGGCTGGTTCACTACCAAGTGGCCGCAGGCAGTGCAGGCTATGGGCGTGACCGACCCTATGGAAGCCGCAGAGCTGCAAGGGCAGCTGCGCATGGTGCTGGCGCAAGACCGTTCGCTGCAACAGAAGCTGGTTGACCAGACCAGCCAGCTCGACGATACGTGGAAAGGTACGCAGGCGGCAACCAAGCAGCTCGCGTCCGGCATCACGGATGTCGCGCCAGCGGCGTACTATCAGGCGCGCATTGATAACCAGACTGCCATTCTGGAGAAGGACGGCAAGCCCCTGACGTTGGGTGGTGTGCCGCAAATCGACCGCAACGGCAATCCGATTATCGAACGCTTCACGCCAGAGCAGCGTAAGAAACTGGAAGACGAGATTGCAGAGCTTACCAGAGCGCGTGACGCGCAGCTTAAAGACGCAGCGACTGCACAGAAAGAAGCTGACGCAATCCGCCAGTCCCAGTCCTACGGGCAGCGCGTGCGCGATAAGCGTCTGGAGGAGATGCAGCAGGACTACGGCGAGGGCTGGGGCACCGCAGGATACTACGTTACCAATCCGGGCGCAGCACTCCAGATTGCCACTGAGAACGCCCCGTCAGCGCTGGCGACTATCGCAGCCTCAGCAGCAGGGCAGGCTATCGGTATCCCTGTCCCTGTCACACTGGCTGCGACTGGTGCGGTGTTCACCGGGACTGATGCCGGACAAGGCGCGTACCAGCAGGTCATGCAGATGGACAACGCTGAATTGCAGGCCAAGTCCGCACCATACCGCGAACTGATTGCACAGGGACTGACGCCGGACAAGGCGAAGGAAACGCTCGCTGCCCGTGCAGCTGGTGACGCCACCCTGAAAGGCGCAGCGCTCGGTATTGTCGCATCACCTGTTGGTGAGGCAGTGCCGCTCTCACGGCTGGCAGGTAATCTGGTGCGTGGCGAGGGTGCTGGCGTGGCCCGTGGCTACCTCGGCGCAGTGTCATCCGGCGCGCTGAACGCAGGCTCCGAGTTTGTTGAGGAGTACGGTACGCAGGTCGCGTCTAACGTCGGCCAGAACAGCGCCACGGGCATTGACGGCGACATTACCAAAGGCGCACTGGCGCAGGGTATTCAGGGTATCGTTGCTGCAACCCCACTGTCTGTCGGTGGCTCTGTGGCTACTGAGGCCGCAGCGCGCCGTAGCGGGGCTGCACCGGGCGATACGACCACAGGCACTGGCAATGACCAGACAACGGCGCAGGAGGCTCCACAGGCTGCTCCACGCGCACAGGAGGCCGATGATGGCTCAGGACTCTACACTCCACCCGCTGCGGAAGCTACCGCCGAAACCACAGCCACGCCGGAGGCGACTACCCGACCTGCCGCCGAGCCAGAAGCGCAAGCGGAAGTAGCAGCGGCAGATGCTGCACGTCAGAACATGTCCGCCGTGTATCAGGACGTCATGTCCCGTAGCGGCACTGAGCTGACGCAGCCGGAGATTAACAGTCTGTTCGACGCGATGTATCAGGCGGAGCAGCAGGCGAGTTACAACTCCGGGCTTATCGAATCTGCGCTGAATCATTTGCAGAAGAATCGTGCTGTACCCGCAGACGTTGGGAGCAGCCTCGTAGAATCATACCGTGCCCACCGCAGCGCAGCGGCGGAGATGGACGCCCATGACGTTGCTCTGAACGCTGTGGACGCAATGCAGCAGTGGGGCACCACACCGACAGCGGAGTTCACCAATGGCAGAACAGACGTCACAGCAGCTATCCCCGGAGTTAATTACGACAGCGCTTCGCTCCGCGCTGCTCTTAATCGCGGACTGGAAACCACTACCGAAAGAAGTGGAACAGACACTGCCACCGCAGTATCTGGCGATGTTAGTCCGGTTAATGGACTCACTGAAACGACAGGGCTTAGCGGGGCCGAACGCAACACGGCCACAGAGAATGCTGGCAATCCGCAGGCAGATGCAGCAGTGGGGACTCCTACAGCAGCCGAGCCAGCCGTCAGCCGACCAGATAATCAACCAGTACCCGACAGCAGCACGGAACTCAGTGCTGGCGAACGAGACACTGGCAGTGCAGCAGGACAACGCGCAGCAGACGCTGGGAGCGCAGAGAGCATTAGCCGCAGCACGACAGGGCGCGACCTTGGCGTAGAGCGACAGCTGGCTCCCCGCCCGGCAGACAACCCGAACATCACCCCGGAAGGGCGTGATATGGTGGGTCTGCGCCGCGCTGCATACAATGCGATTGCCAGCAGTGACCGCACGGTGCTCGACGCCGGGTCAAGTCTGGTGCGGGCGCTGGAGAGCAATGACCATGCCGCTGCTGATGCTGCTGCAAATGTGCTCGAATCCAAAGGCATCGCTGGTGCCGGGCGCTACTTCGAGCCGTCGCAGGCTGCGCAGCCTACCGCGACACAGGAGGGTAGCACCCTTAACCCGGCAGAACGTGAACAGCCTGACGCGCTGAACCCGGCTGGACAGGACGTCACGCATACCCCGGCAGGTCGTGACCTGCAACGTCTCGAACGTCAGGCTGAGCGCCTGCTGGATAGTGACACGCTCTTTGCAGAGGGGGCTGACCTTGCCCGTGCGCTGGAGCAGGGCGACTATGCCAAGGCGGACACCATTGCCGAAGCACTGTACGCAGAGGGCCACCGCCAGTTCGCTCCGCCGCAGAACAACGCAGGCGCGGGTGCCCGCACCATGCGCGGTGCATATATGGATTTATCCCCGGCAGAACGTCTGGCGCTCCAGCGCGAGTTCGACTCCGTGGCTGATGCGCTCCCGGCTGACATGTCGAACATGACAGCGTGGCGCGATGCTATGGTCACTGAGCAGCTGAACGAGGATGCGGGTACACCGTCCGCAAGCCCGCTGTTCCAGCGCCTGTCAGAGTCCGCCCGTAATATTATCCGCAAGATGGCTAAGGCGCTCGCAGCAATCGTGGTGGCAGTGTCCCTGACCAACATGGTAGGCATCACCGATGCCCGTGCCGCTCAGGGCGTGGGAACCGTCACGCAGGTTACGCAGGTGGCGAACCTGTCACAGCCTGCGAACGTTGTGAACAGCTGGATTCGCCAGACCCACGACAACAACGGCCAGCGCTACGTCATTGCGGACAAGGCAGCGGGCACCATCCACATTATGGATGCGGCAGGTAATGAGCTGGCGACAGCCCCGGCGTTGTACGGCAAGCGCACTGGCGACGGCATGTCTCTGGGCGAGACTCCGGCTGGTGTGTTCATGCTGCATAACCAGTCCGCACCGCACTCTTACGGCGGCGACCTCCAGCAGTTCGCCACTGCGCCGAACGGTGACATCTATGCTGTACACCGTGTGCTGACCAACAATAACCAGAACCGCCAAGGCCGACTCGACACGCCGACCGCAGCGGACAACCGTGTGTCTCTGGGCTGTATCAACATCCCGGCTGACATCTATAACCAGTACCTGAACAAAGGGTTCCAAGGTAAGCTGTACGTGCTGCCTGACCAGAAGAAGCTGAGCGAAGTGTTCCCCGGTCTGGTGGAGCAGCAGGCGCAGGCCGAACAGGTGCAGAACACCCAGATGCCGGAAGACCTCGGCAACACGGCTAACCCGCAGTTCGAGTCGTCCACTGACCAGCTGGCGCAGACTGAGCCTGCATCACTGGAGCAGGGCTATCAGGCCACGCAGGAAGCGCAGAACGTCGCACAGACGGAGGATAGCGTACCGTCTGAGCCGGGTAACACCCCTGCGGAATCACTGGCGTGGGCAGCGCTGGGCTTCACAGTTCTGCGCCGTCGCCAGAGCAATGAGCAGAAAGCCTCCGGCCAGACGAGCGAGCAGGAGTCTGCCAACGCAGGCACTGTGCCGCCTAACCCGGAGCCGTCCGAGACCCGCCGTGCGTTTAACGATGCTGGCAGCGCGTCCAACGTATCCGCCATGTACGACCCGACTGCGCGCACAGAGCAGCGTGGCTCCCGCTTCCGCAACCGTCAGGCGTGGTATGCAGACATGGGCTGGAAGATGCGCAACGCGCTGATTGATGCCCAGACCCCGCTGCTGCGCTGGCTGGTGGATGACGCACAGCAGTCTCCGCGCGGACGTGAGTTTGACGACATCCCTGCGTGGCAGGAGCTGAAACTGTTGCCGGGGCGCAAGGCTGAGCTGGAGGCTGAGTTCCGTCGCAACATCATGCAGCCAATCGACCAGCACTTTGCTGCGGTATCCCGCCGTACCGGGAAGCCAATCACGGACGTAGCGTCCCACGTCGCCACTTGGGTCACGACCCAGCACATCCCGGAGGCCAATGCCGCACTGAGGGCGAACCTCCAGCAGCGTGTTGACGAGACTCTCCTCCTGCACCCGGAAGACCATGCGGCGGCACTGGCGGCACTACAGGCCCATGACGCAGCACAGCGTGGTGGCCCGCGCGCACCGATGGCTGGTGGCCTGACTGACGCCGAAGCCCAGCGCACCGCGCAGGCTATCGAGCAGATGGGGTATACGCCGGAAGAACTCCAGCGTGCGCAGCAGCTGATTGTCGGCGGCTTCCAGCAGCTGACGCAGGAGCGCGTGAACAGCGGCGTGCTGGAGCAGGAGACTGTCGATGCGTGGAATGCGAAGGGGTTCAAGAACTTTGTCTCCCTGTTCGTTGACCACAGCACCGATGGCGACGTGTTCCTTGGCACCAGCATGTTCAACCCGAAAGGGGACTACACCCGTGAGGGTTCCATGACCCGCGCCAACAACGCCTACGCCACACTGACTGAGTATGCGAACCGCACCGCAGCGGGCATCGCGTCCCAGAACTTCAAGGCAGAGATTAACCGTCTGGCGGAAGCTGGTGTTCCCGGCCTGCATCGTGGCAGCGCCCAGTCTAACCCGAACGCGCAGGGTCTGTTCTACTCCACGACTGAACAGCTGCCTACCGGGGAGGAGGTACGCCGTCAGTACAAACTGTGGTTCGACGACGAGAATATTATGGCAGGTCTGTCGCAGGCACGCCCGGACGTGAACCCTGTACTCGGCGGGCTGACCAGAGTGACGCGCGGCATGTTCTCGCTCGTTACCCGATTCGACCCGTCGTTCGCGCCGAGCAACATGGTGAAGGACGTGCAGGAGCGCGCGCTCAATCTGTTTGCCCGCAACCTGTACGACAGCAACGGTGCGCAGGTGAGCGCGTCTGTCCTGACCCGCCAGATGCTGGCTCATGCCGCTAACCCGGTATTGCTCAAGCAGACCTTCCAGTTCCTGCGCAGCCAGAACGCTGACGGGTTCTACGGGCGCTACGCACAGGAGCTGGCACAGATGGGTGGCGTGTCCACAATTGCTCAGATGCTGGGGAAAGATAACTCTGCGTTGCAGGCTAACCTCAAGAAGCAGCTGGGCGTGCGTAAGGGCGGCGCTGCGGCGGTGGAAGCACTCATGCAATACAACGAGAGCTTCAACATGGTATCGGCGCTCTCAGGGTACGTAGCGATGCGAGAAAACGGTGTGCCTGCACGCGATGCTGCATTCCGCACGCTGGACATGATGAACTTCCGTCAGCAGGGTACGATTACTCCGGCGCTGTCAGCGTTCATGCCGTTCGTTAACCCGGCGTTCCAGTCCGGCTACAACATGCTGCGCACGCTGCGCACGTCTCGCGGTAAGCTGGCGTTCGGCGGGCTGATTATTGCCGGGTTGGTGGCGAACGGTATCGCCCGTGGCATTGCCGGGGATGACCCGGACTACGGTAACAAGATGGACGCACTGGGGATGGGCGAGCTGTCCCGTTTCCTGCCAATCTTCACGGACGAGGGGCACTTCGCCAAGCTGCCAATCGGCTACGGGCTTCCGCAGGTGGCGTGGGTCACGTCCGTTGCGCTCGACCGTGCGCGCCGTGGCGTGATGTCCTACGCTGATGCCGCCAGCCAGATTGCGCTGACGTTCTATAAGAACATCTCCCCGGCTGATATGCCGTCGTACTCGTTCACCGACCATCCGACTGCATGGCTCATGGCGACGTTCGCCCCTGCCGCTATCCAGCCGCTGGTCGAAGCAGGTACTGGCGTGAATGCGTTCGGTTCACCAATCAGCTACGGCGGTGCCAGTGAAGGTGAGCGTCGTTCCGGCCACGGACAGACCCGTACACCGGAGTTCTGGCAGGACTTCGCTAAGGGGCTGGCAGACATCTCTGGCGGCACTCTCGACTACTACCCGGAGGACGTTCGCCACATCGTCAACGGCTACCTGATGGGGCCACTGCGCGGCATTACCACATACCTCGAAGCCGAGGACGCCTACAAGTCCGGCGACAACCAGCGTATTCAGCAGGAGCTGGGCGTACCGTTGTCCACCATCGGACTCCAGAAGTTCTACGGTAACGACAACGCCGCCACGTCCCGCATGTATTACGACCGTCGCTCTAAAGTTATGGCGCGTCTGCGTGAGCTGGACGTCCCGCTGAGCGATAAGCGCAATCAGGGGGTTGAAGGTGCCAAGGAACGCCGCATCGTGGCTGAGATGATTTCTCGCGGGGCTTCCCCGGAGGAGGCAATGGAGGCTAAACTGGTGCTGGAAGCAGACAAGGCGCTGCGGAAAAACAACGAGGATATGCGTGAGCGGTACAAAGTGTTCAAGCAGCTTGACCTCGAACTCGACACGCTCGCCCCGGCGTTCCAGCAGCAGGGCATCCAGCGCGAAGCGATTATGCGCATGTACCTCAACCAAGCACGGAGTCTGAAATGATTGTACGCATCTGCGAAGATACTCCGAAACTGCATATCCGGGTGTCACAGCCCGGTTGTGACGGAGCGCAGCTGCTGGGCATGGTGGAGCTGATTATTCAGCCCCCTGCCTGCGAGCAGCATGAACGTGTTCATTATGAATGGGACGGCTGCGGCTACCAGCCAGTAATACTGCCGCCCGACATTCCGACCCTGCGCTACCCGGCGTTCGAGATTGATGACGACGGGCGCGTAGTATTTTATTTTGACCGTAAGCTATGGTCGCTCCCGAACGGGCGCTACAATGCGACGGTAGTGGTGGAGGGGTGCTGCAACAATCTGACGTTCGGGATTGACCTGTGCAACCGTCCGCTGGAGATTGACCAAGTGGCTGTGACCCCGGCCACGACGTGTGGAGATACCGAATGTTAACACCGATTGAGTTCACCACCTCCCTGTCCGAACGACTGGAGAAAGGCGTGCGTGTACTGCCGCTGTTCAGCAAGGACGAGGCGGCACTGAAAGCACTGGTGCCCGAAGGGGAGTACACGCTGCTGACCATCCGGGACTTGGTGGGTGCGGAGATTGTTAAGGTGGAGAACACCTGTGACACGCTGCTCGTCACCCGTGCGCAGGATGGCACCACAGAGAAAACGTTCCCGAAAGGCAGCTGCGTCCGCTTCGAAATGACGCCAGCAGTTGTTAAGGAACTAATTTGCACGCATAATTGCTGCGAAGGGGA
>PPYF01385038.1_pt1 | contig 56941 bp, 47 predicted proteins | sample 1559871 | NCBI WGS metagenome assembly PPYF01 (sample SAMN08240021, study PRJNA423297) | Human gut metagenome, whole genome shotgun sequencing project.
GTATCTTTGCGAATTAAGAAAAGAAAATTTTAACCCAAAATTATACACATAACAAATGAAAAAACTTAAAGTATTAGCACTCGCACTTATCTGCGCAGCCTTTTCACCGGCTAAAGCAGACGAGGGGATGTGGCTTCTCCAGCTGATGCAGGAACAAAACCTGGCAGACAGAATGAAGGCACAAGGATTAAAGATGGATGTGGCCAATATTTACAATCCCAGTCAGATTACACTGAAGGATGCTGTTGGTATTTTCGGCAGAGGATGTACCGGAGAAATCATTTCACCCGACGGATTGATTCTGACCAATCATCATTGTGGATACGATGCCATTCAACAACATAGTTCGGTAGAACACGATTACCTGACAGATGGTTTTTGGGCTAAGAACCGTTCTGAAGAACTTCCAACTCCGGGGTTGACTTTCAAGTTTGTAGAACGTATTGTTGACATTACTGACAAAGTAAACAGTGATATCAAAAAGGGTAAAGTCACAGAAGCCGAATCTTTTGGAAAGAAATACCTTAACGAATTAGCCGCTGACGAACTGAAAAAAAGCGACTTGAAGAAAGCACCGGGTATCTCTACCCTGGCACTTCCTTTCTACGAAGGAAATAAGTTTTATCTGTTCTACATCAAAACTTACAGCGATATACGTATGGTAGCTGCTCCTCCTTCATCTATCGGTAAGTTTGGTGGAGAAACAGACAACTGGATGTGGCCACGCCATACTTGCGACTTCTCCATGTTCCGTGTATATGCAGACAAAAACGGAAATCCGGCTGAATATAGCAAAGACAACGTTCCTTTGAAAGTGAAAAAGCACCTGACTATTTCATTGAAAGGGCTGCAAGAAGGCGATTATGCCATGATTATGGGATTCCCCGGAAGCACCAGCCGCTATCTGACAGAGAGCGAAGTAAAACTTCGTATGGAAAGTACTAACGTACCACGTATCACTGTACGCGAAGCTCGTCAGAATGTATTACGCGCAGAAATGGCTGCCAGCGATAAAGTACGTATCCAGTATGCCAGCAAGTTTGCCGGTTCAAGCAACTATTGGAAGAACTCTATCGGTATGAACAAGGCTATCGTTGAAAATAAAGTTTTGGAAACAAAAGCAGCACAGGAAGCTAAGTTTGCTGAATTTGCCAAGGCTCAGAACAACGAAGAATATGCAAAAGTAGTTGGACAGATTGACGAATATGTAGCTAATATTGCTCCTTTGCGCAAAGAAGCTACTTACTTCTCTGAAACATTCATGAGCGGTATTGAATTTGGAGCTACTTACCGTACCTTCGCTAATCTGAAGACTGCATTGGAGAAAAATAAGAAAAAAGATATAGAGAAAGCGGTTGCTGCTCTGAAAGAGGAATTCGCAGAAGTACACAATAAAGACTACGATCATGAAGTAGACCGTAAAGTTGCAAAAGTACTGATTCCGCTGTATGCAGAAAAAGTGTCAGCTGAAGCCTTGCCTGCATTCTACGAAACAATCAAGACTCAGTTCAATGGCGACTATAATGCTTATATCGATGCATTGTATAACAACAGTATCTTTGCCAATGAAAAGAATTTGAATGCATTCCTTGAAAATCCTACAGTAGAAGCAATTGATAAAGACCTTGCTGTGGCTTATTCTACAAGTAAGAGCAAGATGTATCAATCACTGATGGACAAGATTTCGGCTGCCAGTGAAAACATCAATCTGTTGCATAAGACTTATGTACGCGGTTTGTGCGAAATGTATGCTCCTACTCCAAAAGCTCCGGATGCAAACTTCACCATCCGTCTGACTTATGGTAATGTAAAATCATACGATCCGAAAGACGGTATCCACTACAAATATTACACTACATTGAAAGGTGTAATGGAAAAAGAAGATCCGAACAATCCGGAATTCGTTGTTCCTGCCAAGTTGAAAGAGTTGTATGCAACCAAGAACTTCGGACGTTATGCATTGCCTAACGGAGAAATGCCTGCTTGTTTCTTGACTACTAACGATATCACAGGCGGTAACTCAGGTTCTCCGGTAATGAATGGTAACGGTGAACTCATCGGATGCGCATTCGACGGAAACTGGGAATCATTGAGTGGCGACATCAACTTCGATAATAACTTGCAGCGTTGTATTGCAGTAGACATCCGTTATGTATTGTTTATTGTAGAAAAGCTGGGAGGTTGCAAGAACCTTATCGATGAAATGACAATTGTAGAATAATATCAATTATATTCAAAAGCGCAAGGTTGCACTACTCTAAAGTACGCATCTTTGCGCTTTTTATTTAATAACAACATTATATGAGAAAGGCACTTATTTTATCTTTAATCAGCGCATTCGCAGGATTTCATGCACATGCAGACGAAGGTATGTGGATGCTTACGGACCTGAAACAGCAGAATGCGGCTGTGATGCAGGATTTGGGGTTGGATTTAAGCATTGACCAAGTGTATAGTCCGGATGGTATCAGCCTAAAAGATGCTGTAGTACACTTCGGAGGAGGATGTACCGGAGAAATCATTTCTGCCGAAGGTCTGGTACTGACCAATCATCATTGCGGATATGGATACATCCAGCAGCACAGTTCGGTAGAGCACGATTATCTGACTGACGGTTTTTGGGCAATGACTCGCGAGCAGGAACTTCCTTGCGAAGGACTGACCGTTACCTTCATCGACCGTATCTTGGATGTAACCGAATACGTACAGGATTGCCTGAAGAAAGACAAGGATCCTGAAGGATTGAACTATCTTTCACCCTCTTATCTGGAAACCGTAGCCAAGCGTTTTGCGAAGAAGGAAAAAATCAAAACAGACGATTTTACAGTGTTGGAGCTGAAACCTTTCTACGGAGCAAACAAATATTATCTGTTTGTAAAAACAGTATACAAAGACATCCGTATGGTAGGTGCACCTCCTTCTTCTATCGGAAAGTTTGGAGCTGATACAGACAACTGGATGTGGCCACGTCATTGCGGCGACTTCTCTATCTTCCGTATCTATGCATCAAAAGACGGTAAACCGGCTACTTACAATGCGAAAAACGTACCTTTAAAGGTAAAGAAACACATTGCCATTAATCTGAAAGGGGTGAAAGAAGGTGACTTTACTTTTGTAATGGGATTCCCCGGACGCAACTGGAGATACATGATTAGCGACGAAGTGGAAGAGCGCATGCAGACTACCAACTTTATGCGCGATACCGTACGTGGTGTACGCCTGCGTGCTTTGGGTGAAGAAATGCAGAAAGATGCAAAAACACGTATTCAGTATGCAGCCAAATATGCTTCATCGGCAAACTACTGGAAGAATGCAATCGGTATGAACGAAGGCTTGATTAAGCTGAAAGTGCTCGATAAAAAGAAGGAACAGCAAGAAAAATTATTGGCTTTCGGACGGGAAACAGGAGACAACAGCTACGAACAGGCTTATCAAAGCATCAAAGACATTGTTGCCAAACGACATAACGCCGTATACCATCAACAGGCTATCTATGAAGCTCTGATGCTAGGTACAGAATTCTCAAAGATTCCTGATACGCAAGCATTGCAAGATGCTCTGGAAAAAGGTAATAAGAAAGATATACGTAAAGCTGTGGAAGGGTTGCAGGAAGCTGGAAAGAAATTCTTCAATAAAGATTATAGCGCTGCAGTAGACCGCAAAGCATCCAAGCAACTGATAGCTCTCTACGCTCGTCTGGTTCCGGCAGAACAGCATATCAGCATCTTCCAGACAATCAACAAACAGTTTGGAGGAAATACAGATGCATTTGTAGATGCCTGCTTCGACCAGTCTATTTTCAGAAGTGCAGAAGCATGGGAAAAGTATCTTGCAAACCCAGACATCGAAACTCTGAAAAACGATTTGATGATTCAATATGCCCGTTCGGTATCGGAAGGCTATAAAGCAACTTCTGAAGAAATGAAGGCAGAAACCAACGCTTACAACCGAGCTCATAAAACATGGGTAGCCGGTATGTTGAAATTGAAAAAACACGAAGGAACTCCGGTATATCCTGATGCCAACTCTACGCTACGTCTGACTTATGGTAAAATTGGTTCTTATGAACCAGCTGATGGTAAAGAATACCTTTACTATACTACCTTGAAAGGAGTAATGGAAAAAGAAGATCCGAACAATCCGGAATTCGTAGTACCGGCCAAACTGAAAGAACTATACGAAAAGAAAGACTTTGGAGAATATGCCATGCCAGATGGAAGAATGCCTATCTGCTTTGCAACCGGTACCGACAACACTGGCGGTAATTCCGGCTCACCGGTATTCAACTCAAAAGGAGAACTTATCGGTACAGGTTTCGACCGCAATTACGAAGGTTTGACAGGAGATATCGCCTACAACCCGCAGTTACAGCGTGCCGCATGTGTAGATATTCGCTACACATTGTTTATCATCGACAAATTTGCAGGAGCCAAACACCTGATTGATGAAATGACAATTATCCGTTAATCGGAGCTAAGAGTCACTATAAAAAAGAATCTGCTTTCATATACGCCGAAAGCAGATTCTTTTTTTATGAATATTAAAATCCGTCTTATTTAGACACTTTCATTGATAATTTCTCAAGGAAATACACCATAAAGAAACCCACCAGCATTAATACAACTGCTTCTACAATATACTGATTAGGAAGTATATTATTTTCAATCATCAAATCATGACCATCTACTACTGTAGTAATTTGTTCTTTCCAAGGCCATACTTTATTGAGTGAACCCAACATAAAACCAGATAATACAGCCAAAGTAATATTACGGACATGTTTCAATGCATACGACAAAACACGTGAGAAAGAGGTAATACCTACCACAGCACCAGCACCAAATACTGCAATAATCACAAGATCCAATGTCTTCACGGCGTCCATTATAAAGAAATATTTACCTAGCAGCACCAAGATAAAGCTTCCCGATATCCCTGGTAAAATCATGGCACAGATAGCAATAGCACCACACAAAAAGATAAACCATAAATACGACGGAGTTTCTGCCGGAGTTGCTACTGTAATATAGAAAGCTACTACTACTCCCACAACAAAACCTAAGATAGTCTTCCAGTTCCATCCTTTAATATCTTTTGCTACAAACCATGTAGAAGCCAGCACCAGGCCAAAGAAGAATGACCACACCAAAATAGGATGTTCAACAAGCAGCCAGGTTATAATTTTTGCCAACGAAAAGACGCTGATGCCGATACCCAGCAGTATAGAGAAAAGGAAACTGCCGTTTATCATCTTCCAGAAAGCAGCAAACTTTCCTGTAAAAAACAATTTCAGACTCTTTCCATTGATACTTTTAATCGAATTGATCAATTCATCATAAATACCTACAATAAAGGCAATAGTTCCTCCCGAAACTCCGGGAACTACATCGGCAGCTCCCATCCCCATTCCTTTCAGAACAAGAAATGCATAGTCTTTTAAACCTCGTTCCATTTTTATTTTCTTAACCTATTAATAATCTGTGGCTACAAAGTAAAATAAAAAAATTCGGCCAATAAATATAAAATGAAAAAAAAGCACTTTATCTGACCTTTTTAAATGAACATTTTCGAATTTGCCGTTGTTATCTATACATATTCTAAATAGCAACAAGTATGAAAAGAAGATTTATTACAGGCATAGTTGCCATTTTATGCGCTACATTTTATTTAAAAGCACAACCCAATAACTATAAAGAAACAATATCACAAATAGAAAATAATACCAATATGGAAACAACATTCAAAGGAACTCACGTAAATTTAGCAGGAAAATTTATTGAAGTAGGAGCCACTGCTCCAGATTTCTCATTAGTAAAAGGGGATTTAAGCAGTTTATCATTACACGACGTTAAAGGCAAGAACATAGTACTTAACATATTCCCAAGTATGGATACCGGAGTATGTGCTGCATCTGTACGCAAGTTCAATGAACTGGCTACGCAAATGCCCAATACAGTAGTATTAGCTATTTCGAAAGACCTGCCTTTTGCACAAAGTCGTTTTTGCACGGCTGAAGGCATAGAAAATGTAATTTCACTGTCCGACTTCCGTTATACATCAGACTTTGGCAAAGAATATGGTGTTTTAATGACAGATGGTCCGCTTTGCGGATTATTGGCTCGTGCAGTAGTCATCATCAATCCGGAAGGTAAGGTAATCTACACCGAACTGGTTCCAGAAATCACACAAGAGCCTAATTACGATGCAGCATTAGCTGCAATACAGAAATAATAAAAAACTAAATAAGTTAGGGTGAGCAAAATGCTTCCCTAACTTATTTAGTTTATATCCATATCAGTCTGTCGGTACTTCCTTATTGTTATTTATCAAACAAATAAAGAGTCTGACATTCTTCCCATGTCAGCTTATGAGCATCTTTCCACCATAATGGATTATCCAGATTACAGAAATCATGATTCTCCTGCATTCTCTGATTAAGCAATGCTTTATAAGCCTGAGCTTTTTCTTTTTCCGTCTCTGCCAGATTGACCAATTCTCCCGGATCATTCTTCAAATCAAAAAGCTGCTCTGTAATCTTACCTTCTACATTATAAATAATGTATTTGTAATTCTCCTTAAGAAGCGCACGCTGCTGATTTGAATAAATAAAGAACAGATCCTCTCTATGCTGTGCAGTACTATCATCCAAAACAGGTTTCAAAGAACGCCCTGTCACAGATGAAGGAATTTCTACCCCTACCAGTTCGCATAAAGTAGGATATAAATCGTACAAATAACATAAAGCATCTGTTTTTCTTCCTTGCTGTGGCTTACGCGGATCGATAATCAGCATGGGTACTCCTACACTATGATCGTACAGACTCTGTTTACCTATCAACCCGTTCTGCCCCATAGCCAATCCATTGTCCGAAGCAAATACAATAATTGTATTTTCACGGTTTCCGCTTTCATCCAAAGCCTCCAGTACCCTGCCAATCTGTACATCCACTTCGCTCACCATACCGTAATACAAAGCCAACTCGTGTTTCAACTGTTCGGGAGTACGAGGAGCAGGTAACACCATTTCATCACGAATTTGCAACTCCCCATTATCAAACGGATGCTCAGGCAAGAAATTATCCGGAACAGAGACGTCACCATCCAAATACTTCTTTCCATAATCAGGCAAAGAGATACGAGGATCGTGAGGAGAAGTAAATGCCACATAAGCCATAAAAGGCTGCTTGTTATCAGAAGTACTGTTCAGGAAGTCTACTGCAGCATCTGCAAACATTTTGGAAGAAAACTCCTTTCCCACAAACGGTTCTTCATCAAATTTTCCTTCCGGATCATAATGGTGCAAACGAGGCTCACAATGCCCATTCATCTCATAAGGATGCATTCCACCAAAGAATATATTTTCACCTTCGGAAAACGACCGTCCGAAAGAAGCCTTGTCCGCATGCCATTTTCCCGTAGCAAATGTACGGTATCCATTCTTTTGCAACTGTTCAGGCAAAGTAATCTGATTTTCCGGTATTTTCATACCGTCACTTTGTACCTCGAATACTCCACGCCCCGTCATCAGCATAGCCCGACTAGGCATAGACAATGCTCCACATAAAGCTCCATTCGTATAAGTACGCGTAAAATTTACCCCCTCATGAACCAACTTATCAATATTAGGAGTATACACATCCTTGTTTCCCAATGCAGCAATGGCATCGCTCTGCATATCATCTACCAGAATAAACAAAATATTAGGTTTATCCGATTTCTGTTCCTGGCAGGAAGTTAAGGCTGTCAATGCCAAAGACACAGACAGCAAAGATTTCATTTTCATAAGTATATATATTAATTGATTTCTATTTCGTCTACAAAAAGGAAAGGCGGTTGTCCGGCTCCCGAATGTCCTTCGGGCAAAGCCTCAAAACCACGAGCAACAACTTTGATAAAACGTGCTTGCGTTTCAGAGAAATTCAAAGTCAGATTTTCTATTTTCTTTCCCTGCATCTTAGCCTCCGGAGCTTTATAAGTATTTTCTGTCAGCAAGGTAAAGTCTTCCCCATTATCCGATGCATAAATCTCGACCTTGCTGATACCCATGATATACGACCCCATATCTGTGAGCGAAGATAAAACGACTTGTGTCACATTTTGTTTCTCTTCCATATCGATCACCGCTTCCATCGGTTTGCCCAGATAACCTACCCACATTCCGGTAGTATGAAACGGCTGACTCCGTACTCCATCCACCAATACCTTTCCGTTTTCTCCGGCATAGCGTGTTTCCGGAGTTGTCAGCAAAGAAATTTTCTTAAAAGTAGCCTTGTTTACCTTCACCTCTTTCTGAAGCAAATCACTGCACAATCCAGAAGGAGTATAGGCTACAGCCTTCAACGTACAACTTTCTTCTATACCAATAGGCGACTGATACACTTGTGAATTTTTATCGGGCACAGTACCATCGAGCGTATAATAAATAGTACTTCCTTCCACACTGTTCAGCGTGACAAAAAGCTGATTCTTTTCTGCATCGGGAGCATAAGAGGCCTTTATTCCAAAGAAATGAGGAGCATATCCAAATCCCATCTTTTCATAAATCTCAAGCATATGTGGAAGACGATTCAAAAAGTCTGCATATCCTCCCCTGCGACTTCCGGTCCAAGTGACCTCAGAAAAGGCTGCCAAACGCGGCAACATCATATAATCCAGCAGCTGATCATTGTCCACATGCGAAGTCCATAGGCAAGCTTCGGCGCCCAAGACCAGCGTATCCCGACCGGCAACACTTTCCGGCAAAACAAGTGGAGCTTCATAAACGGTCTGCATCGGCAATAATCCTCCGGTAGACAGAGGCTCGTTAGCCGCATCTTCCGCCTGGCAATTGTTGAAATAAAAATGACCAGTCGACGAGAATATTACCGGATGACCTTTTTTCAAAGCTTTAAATCCCTGATTTAATCCTCTCCACGACATAATAATAGTAGAAGGATCTATATTGTCCGACAGAACTTCGTCCCAACCTACCATCTGTTTTCCTAAAGTTTTAAGATAAGCAGCCATCTGCACATTAAATTCCCCTTGCAGCAAATCTTCGGCCGATTGTTCTTGGGTCGCTTTTAAATGATATTTTTTTATGGCAGCCTGGCAATCCGGGCATTGTTTCCAGCGGTCTCTAGGAACTTCATCTCCTCCGATATGTATATAGGGAGAAGGAAACAAAGTTGCCACCTCAGCCAGTACATCCTTGGCAAACTGATAAGAAAAATCTTTTCCCATACATAGTACATCCTTGTGCACTCCCCCTTTATCTGTTGTCATTGTATAAGGACCTCCAGTACAACCTAACTGAGGGTATGCAACCAGTGCAGCTGTAGTATGTCCCGGCAAATCGATCTCGGGAACGACTGTAATAAAACGCTGCTTGGCATACGAAATCACATCCTTTATCTCTTCCTGTGTATAGAATTCTTTACTCACTTCTGTCAGCTTGGGATACTTCTTTACCTCCATACGCCATCCCTGATCGTCGGTAAGATGCCAATGGAAATAATTCAAGCGATGAACAGCAAGCAAATCAATGAAACGTTTCACTTGCTCTACGGTAAAGAAATGACGGCTTACATCCAGCATTGCTCCTCTGTACTTCATTTCCGGACCATCCTCTATATCAACCGCAGGCAATGTAAAAGGTGCTTGCTTTTGCAGTAGCAAAGATTGATTTAACACCTGAAGCGCATAAAAAGCACCTGCAGCATCGGCAGCTTCAATACGCACCTCATCGGCATTTACATGCAACCGGAATCCCTCGGAAGGTAATTCAGGATTATGCTTTAAAAGAACTGCAGAAGCCGATGAAGAACTGCCGACCACAGCCAAAGTATCTCCTGTCAGTTTCCTCAGACTGCTGTTGAATACAGAAATTCCTGCCTGCCAGTCTTTTAGTTCAGACGGTATTACAATTTTAGTTTCTTCGGTCAACACAAACGGATTTCCCCCTTTTACATTCATAGACAAAGCCTTGGGAATTTCTATATAAGATGGTTTTTCCTTTTCGGAAACACAACTTAATGTAAGCAGGCATCCCGCAGCACACAATACCCCTCTAAAGATGTCTCGTTTTTTCATAATATCTATTAAAAATTTCTATTTACATATACTGCCTGTATTGGCAGCACTATCTATTTAACAACTATAACTCCCCTACTACGCATCCGTATACATAAAATAATTCATGACCGACAAATTTCATCCATCAAGAAGCATGGATTATGTCATAAATATCCACAGACATTCAACGCCGCCGGCTTTATAACCGACACCGCTGATTGTGAAGACGACGGTGCCGGCTATAAAGCCGACGGCGTTGAATGAAGGCTATTTCCCGTACCGGAATCATATACAACCATAGCCTGTATTTATTCTTTCCGGATCAGACGAAAGACCAATCCTTTATTTTATCATCTGAAACTGTTCTATCAGCGAAGTGGCATTTGCCGTAAACAAGCGGGCTGCAATTGCCAACAGAATGATACCGAAAAACTTACGTACCACATAAATTCCTCCTTTTCCCAGAATACGCTCAATACGGTCTGTCATTTTCAATACTATATATACCCAACCCATATTCAGAAGCAAGGCTAAAATGATATTAATGGATGCATACTCTGCACGCAACGACAACAAAGTAGTAAACGAACCGGCACCCGCCAGCAATGGGAAGACCAGAGGCACCAATGTGGCTTCCTGGATAGGTCCCGTATTCTTGAAAATCTCAATATCCAGAATCATTTCAAGTGCCATCAGAAACAACACTACAGAACCGGCTATGGCAAACGAAGCAATATCTACCTGAAACAGTTTCAGCATCATATCACCTGCAAAAAAGAATCCAAGCAATAAAGCCAAGGCAATTAATGTAGCCTTCAACGCATTGACCGAACGCCCCTTTTGCTTTAAGTCCAAAATAATAGGAATTGCACCTATAATATCCAGTACGGCAAACAGCACAATAAATGCACTTATCAATTCCTGAAAATCAAATCCAGCCATAATTTTTTATCCTTAAAAATGAATCACACAAAGTTATTCAAAATTTTAATCTTCCAAAACAAAGAAACAATATTATCAGACGGTAAGAAACAATAAAAAAATAAAAAACGTCACCTATAATAAAAAGAATGTCTAATTTTGTGTGTTAAAAGATAACTTAATAAAGTTAACGTTTTATGGAAATAACCATGTATGACAAACTCTTGCAGCTCCCTCTGTTCCAAGGGTTATGTCAGGAAGACTTTACCTCTATATTGGAAAAAGTCAGATTCGAGTTTAACAAATATCCGGCCGGAAGTTGCATAGCTCAACAGGGAAAAGCCTGCAAGCAGCTCATTTTTATACTTCAGGGAACCGTTTATGCAAAGTCCATAGACAACGAACACGGGTATGTTTTATATGAAACCTTCGACAGTCCGCAGGTTATAGAGCCTTATTCCCTGTTCGGTATGTTTCCTCAATATACAGCTTCTTATCATGCCCAGACAGATATCAGTACCGTCTCGTTCAACAAATCGTATGTTTTGTCGGAACTGAACAAATATGAAATCTTCCAGTTGAACTACCTCAATGTAATAAGCAACCGGGCTCAAAACGTATATCGTAAACTGTGGGATACTCACATTGGAAATACGGCTGAAAAAATAACCAACTTCCTGCAATTACGCTGTACCAAGCCTGCAGGAGAAAAGACATTGCAAATCAAAATGGAAGACCTTGCTACGTTGATTGATGATACACGAATCAACGTATCAAAAGTACTGAACAAATTTCAGGAAGAAGGACTTATACAACTGAAACGTAAGGAAATACACATTCCGGCATTGGAAAAATTAATTGAACAATATACTTAATACAATATGCAGAATCCTTTTCTACATCATTATACAACTCCTCATCAAACGATTCCTTTCAATGAAATCAGACTGGAAGACTATGAACCTGCTATCAAACAGGGAATTGAGGAGGAAGACAGACAGATTAAAGAGATTGTTGAGAATCCGGAAAAACCGACATTCGAAAACACGATATTGGCATTGGCCAACAGCGGACAACTGCTCGACCGTGTGACGACCGTATTGTTTAATCTGATGAGTGCGGAAACATGCGACGAACTGGATGCCATCGGCGAAAGAATCATGCCGGAACTGTCTGAGCATAGCAACAATATCAGTCTGAACGAAAATTTATTCTCACGTATCAAACAGGTCTACGAGCAGAAAGATACACTTTCTCTGACTGCAGAAGAAGCCCGTCTGCTGGAGAAAACATACGACGGTTTCATCCGGAACGGCGCCAACCTGAATGATGAAGAAAAGATTAAATACCGTAAAATCAGCACAGAGCTCAGTACACTGACTCTACGGTTCTCGCAAAATCATTTAAAAGAGACCAACAACTACGAACTTCATCTGACGACTCAAGAGCAGCTGAAAGGACTGCCAGAGAGTCTGATTGAATCGGCAGCACTTACCGCCCAGGAAAAGGGTAAGGAAGGATGGGTGATTACGCTACAGGCTCCCAGCTATGTGCCGTTTATGAAGTACAGCGAGTGCAGAGATTTGCGTAAAGAGCTGTATATGGCATACAATACGCAGTGTACTCATCACAACGATCAGAACAATCTGGAGATTGTAAAACAATTGGTCAACCTCCGCATGGAACTGGCACAGCTGTTGGGATATACAGATTATGCCGACTATGTATTGCGCAAACGAATGGCACAAGACAGTAAACATGTGTATCGCCTGCTGGACCTATTACTTGAGGCCTATACACCACAGGCGAAGAAAGAAGTAAAAGAAATCGAAAAATTGGCCCGGGATATGGAAGGAAACGATTTCACTCTCATGCCATGGGATTTTTCTTTCTATGCCGAAAAGCTGAAAAATAAAAAATACAACTTAGACGAAGAAGAGCTTCGTCCTTACTTCGAACTGAGCCGTGTAAAAGCAGGGGTATTCGGACTAGCTACCCGCCTATATGGTATCTCTTTCAAAGAAAACAAGAATATACCGGTCTATCATCCGGATGTACAGGCATACGAGGTATTCGATAAAGACGGCAGTTTTCTGGCAGTTCTTTATACCGACTTCCACCCGCGTGCAGGCAAACGCTCCGGAGCATGGATGACCAACTATAAAGAGCAGTGGATAGAGGAAGACGGGACCAACAGTCGCCCTCATGTAGCGGTAACCATGAACTTTACCAAACCGACACCCGACAAGCCGGCACTGCTGACATTCTCGGAAGTGAATACTTTCTTGCATGAATTCGGACATGCCCTGCACGGTATGTTTGCCAATACCCGTTTCCAGAGTATGAGTGGAACCAATGTGTATTGGGATTTCGTAGAGTTGCCTTCGCAGATTATGGAGAACTTTGCTATCGAGAAAGATTTCCTGAACACCTTTGCCTGCCATTATCAGACACAGGAGCCTATGCCGGAAGCACTGCTGCAGCGTATCATTGATGCATCCAATTTCAATGTGGCATATGCCTGCCTGCGTCAAGTCAGCTTCGGTCTGCTGGATATGGCCTGGTATACACGCCGCACAGCCTTCGACGGAGATGTAAGGCAGTATGAAAAAGAAGCATGGAAACGTGCTCAGGTATTGCCTCAGTGCGAAGAAACTTGTATGAGTGTACAGTTCGGACACATCATGTCTGGCGGATATTCTGCCGGATATTACAGCTACAAATGGGCAGAAGTATTGGATGCTGATGCTTTTTCGGTATTCAAGGAAAAAGGAATCTTCAATAAAGAAGTAGCACAATCGTTCCGTGACAATATTTTGTCGAAAGGAGGAACAGAACATCCGATGACACTATACAAACGTTTCCGGGGACAAGAACCCACCATACAAGCTTTATTAAAACGAAACGGTATACAATAAAAATATGAGAAAGACATTCCTAAAATATAGTATTTATCTTTTGCTGACATTGCCTATCCTGTTAAGCAGTTGCAACAACGAAGACGATGTCAATGAGATTTTTGTCAGCCGGGGAACATGGTATGTAGTAAACTATTATACCGGTGTAAACTGGGACTCTAACAACGACAGAGATGCACGTCCGGTTATAACCAACGTGCAGGAACTTCAAGTTATTCAGCAGTTCAATATCACATTCAAGGACGACGGAACACTGGAAGGGAATATGCAGAACGCAACTTTCACCGGATACTGGCAGGCCAACGGAGAAGACCGTTCTGTTTCCATTACACGTCTTAAAGCTTCTACCAACAAAGTAGAAGGACGAAATAAAGAATTTATAGAAACTTTGGAAAGAGCCCGTTTCTATCAGGGAGACAGCGGAATGCTGAGACTGGCTCCACAAGAACGTACTACTTGCATTCAATTTACACACATTAAGCAAAATGGGAACAACTGAAAACAAACAGGAAATACTTGACAAACGCTACATGCGTATGGCTACCATCTGGTCGGAGAACTCGTATTGTGCCCGCCGGAAAGTCGGAGCATTGATAGTCAAAAACAAGATGATTATCTCTGATGGGTATAACGGTACCCCAGCCGGATTCGAAAACATATGCGAAGACGACAATGGAGTGACAAAGCCTTATGTACTTCACGCAGAAGCCAATGCTATTACCAAAATCGCACGTTCTGGAAACAGCAGTGAGGGAGCAACACTCTATGTAACGGCTTCGCCTTGCATAGAATGCGCCAAACTGATTATACAAGCAGGCATCAAACGAGTAGTATATGCAGAAAAATACCGTCTGGAAGAAGGTCTGGATTTACTCCGACGCGCAAACATAGAGTTGGTTTATCTCAATCTGAATGAAAATGAATAAATTGAAGTTATGACAAACAATAGTAAAAACCGTTTTGTACCCCTGCTATTGGCAGTATGTCTGATTGCCGGTATAGGTATCGGTACCTTTTATGCCGACCATTTTTCCGGTAATAAATTAGGTATCATCAACACTTCGTCTAACAAACTGAATGCATTATTGCGTATCATCGAAGACCAGTATGTAGACACTGTAGACATGGCCAATCTGGTAGAAGAAGCCATGCCACAGATTTTATCTGAACTGGACCCACACTCATCTTATATTCCGGCAAAAGATCTGGAGGCTGTCAATGCCGACTTGAAAGGCCACTTCAGTGGAATTGGAGTGCAGTTTACCATTCAGGACGATACTATTCACATCAACAGTGTGATAAAAGGAGGTCCATCTGAAAAAATAGGACTGATGGCAGGCGACCGTATCGTAGAGATAGATGACTCGGCTTTTGTGGGTAAAATTGTAACCAACAGTGAGTCGATGAGACGCTTGAAAGGTGAAAAAGGCAGTAAAGTAAAACTGGGAATATATCGTCCGGGAGAAAAAGAACTGTTACATTTCACTGTAGTACGCGGAGACATTCCTGTAAAAAGTATCGATGCAGCCTATATGGTAAACGATAAATTCGGCTATGTAAAAGTAAATAAATTCGGAGAAACAACCTATCCGGAATTATTGATTGCACTGGCCAAACTGAATCAGGAAAACTGCAAGGGATTAATTATCGACTTACGCGGAAATACAGGAGGATATATGGCTGCAGCCATACAGATGGTCAACGAATTCCTTCCAAACAACCGACTGATAGTGTATACAGAAGGAAGAAAATCGCCACGTGAAAACTACAGTTCCAACGGAACCGGAAGCAGTCAGGATATGCCGCTTATTGTACTGATGGACGAAGGTTCTGCTTCTGCAAGCGAAATCTTTGCCGGAGCCATTCAGGACAACGACAGAGGAACCATCATCGGCCGCCGTTCGTTTGGAAAGGGACTGGTACAGCAGCCTATTGAGTTCAGCGATAAATCGGCCATCCGCCTGACTATTGCACGCTATTATACTCCTTCGGGACGCTGCATACAGAAACCTTATGAAAAAGGAAAAGAAGCAGAATACGAACTGGATATTCTTACCCGATACGAGCACGGTGAGTTCTTCTCTGCCGACAGCATCAAACAGAATGAAAAGGAAATCTATCATACCAGTCTGGGAAGACCTGTATACGGAGGAGGAGGTATCATGCCGGATATCTTTGTTCCGCAAGATACCATTGGTATGAATTCTTACTTCAGAACTGCTGCAACCCGCGGACTTATTATCCGTTACTCATTCGAATATACAGACCAGAACCGCACTAAACTGCAGCAATATACCACAGCCGCAGAGATGGAAAAATTCTTGAAAACTCAAGGACTGTTGGATAAGTTCGCATCTTTTGCAGAAAAGAAAGGATTAAAACGACGCAATATCCTTCTGTATAAGGCCAAAAATCTTTTTGAGCTGAGTCTTTACGGAAACATCATATACAACATGTTGGGTATAGAAGCCTATACTGAATATATGAACTTAAGTGACAATACAGTGCTTAAAGCAATAGAAGTGCTTGAAAAAGGAGAATCTTTCCCTAAAGCTCCGGAAGAAAATACAGAAAACGTAGCTCAGGAAAAAAATGACAGTAACAAAGCGTGAATGGCGCACACTGATTGCGCAAAAGAAAAAGACATATACTTCTGCACAATTAACCCAATGGTCTTCCAGTTTGCTTTCGAAACTGGAAGACCATCCGGTTTTTTGCCAGGCGAAAACCGTACTCATGTACTATGCTCTTCCCGATGAAGTACAGACCCAGGCATTTGTAGAACGATGGAGTAAATCGAAGAATATTATCCTTCCGGTAGTACAAGGGAATGATCTGGAGTTGCGCTTTTATGAAGGAAAGGACAGTCTGAAAAAGGGGGCTTATGGAATAGAAGAACCCAACGGCAGAAGACTGACCAATTATAATGACATAGAACTGGCAATCATCCCCGGAGTGTCTTTCGACAGGGAAGGAAACCGGCTGGGACGTGGGAAAGGATATTACGACCGGCTTTTACCCCAACTGTCGGCTTACAAAATCGGTATCTGTTTTCAGTTTCAGGTAGCTCCCCTACTCCCTACAGAAACTTTTGATATTTTAATGGATGAAGTGTGGACCGAAAACGGATGTATCAGCAAAACACAATATTCACAATAACCTGGGAACCGACCTTCTCGTTTAGGCTACGTACCAGAAGCTCTCTTCCCATCATCAGTTCCTGACGAAGCACAGAAGAAGAAAGTTGCACATAAAGCGTCTGATTCTTTATATACAGATTCATGGTGTAGCGGGTAATTGTTTCCCCCACTACATCTTTCCATGCATCGACCAACCGATACTCATTCAAAGGTGTTTCCAATCCCTGCTGACGCAAGAGCCTCCGTATTACATCACCTATCTGCTCTGTATTATTCCGCTTCATTAGTTTTCATTTTTGCTACGTTCCACTACCGTTCCGCTTTCTACCTCAAACACGGCATAATCACCGTCTAACTTGTGCAATATTTTATCCAAATGTTCCCTATTCGTATCGGTAATGAAAATCTGACCGAAATTATCTCCTGAAACAAGTTTCACAATCTGCTCTACTCTCAAAGCATCCAGTTTGTCAAATATATCATCCAGCAATACTAAAGGAGTGGTCTGGCTTCCCGTACGCTTCAGGAAATCGAACTGAGCCAGTTTTAACGCAATCAGGTATGTTTTGTTCTGACCTTGCGAACCTTCTCTTTTAATCGGGAATTCACCCAATTTCATAATCAGATCATCTTTATGTACCCCCTTTAAAGAATACCCCATGATACGGTCGCGCTGACGGCTCTCCTTCAACAAAGTCAGAAGATCGGCCTGCTCCAAATGCGATTCATAAGAAAGACTGACCTGCTCACGGTCTTGAGAAATATAAGAATAGTACGATTGAAAGACCGGAATAAATTCATCTATGAATTCTTTCCGCTTACGATACACCACAGCACCTGCAGCAGCCATCATTTCTTCCCAAACCAGCATCAGCTCATCATCCGGCTCCATATCCGCCTTCAGCAGTGTATTCCGCTGCTGCAAAGCCTTGTTGTAACGAATCAGTGCATCCAGATACTCACGGTCGAACTGAGAAATCACCACATCCATAAACCGGCGACGTTCTTCACTTCCTCCACCTATTAATATAGAGTCGGCAGGAGAAACCATTACCAGAGGAATCAAACCGATATGATCGGACAGACGGGAGTATTCTTTCTTATTTCTCTTGAACTGTTTTTTCTGTTTACGCTTCAATCCACAATACACCTCTTCGGGCTCTCCATGATCTGTCTCATAAAAACCCTGTATCACAAAAAACTCATGTCCGTGTTGTATGTTTTGGGAATCGATAGGATTCGTTGCACTCTTACAGAACGACAGATAATATACTGCATCCATCAGGTTTGTCTTTCCCATTCCATTCTTACCAATGATACAGTTCAGTTTACGGGAAAAAGACAGTTCAACTTCTTCTAAATTTTTATAACTTAATATCGAGATGCGTTTCAACCACATAAATTCAATCTATTTCGAAAGACAAAAATACGAATAAAAGGAAGATTGAAAAAAAACATGTCTTCAAATTTCATTTATATATAGAAATAAATTACTTTTGCTGACCAAAATAGGTCTATAACAGAAAAATAATAAAACGAATATAAAAATGACTGAAAAAAAACACACTCAAGATCCTTTGAATGTAGATGAAGCATTGAGCACTTCTGAAGCATTCCTTCTTAAGAACAAAAATCTATTGTTAGGCATCGTTGCAGCAATTGTAGTAGTAGTTGTCGGTGTATTGGGTTACAAACACTTTATTTCCGCACCGAAAGAACTGAAAGCTGCAGAAGCTATTTTCAAGGGTGAACAATATTTTGGAGCTGATAACTATGAAATTGCCTTGAATGGCGACAGCACTGGTTATGCAGGTTTCGTGAAATTGGCAGATGAATTCAGCGGAACTGATGCAGGAAACTTGGCTAATGCATATGCCGGAATCTGCTATGCTCAGTTGGGCAAATACGAAGATGCCATCAAATTCTTGGATAAATTCAGTGCAGACGACTATTTTGTAGCTCCGGCTATCATCGGAACTTTGGGTAACTGCTATGCTCAGGTTGGTCAGTTAGACAAAGCTGCTGCTACTTTATTAAAAGCAGCCGACAAGGCAAACAGCGTATCACTGAGTCCTATATATTTGCTGCAGGCTGGACAGATCCTGGAAAAACAGGGTAAGAACGCAGAAGCAGTAGAAGCTTACAAGCAAATCAAAACTAAATATGCCAACTCTTATCAGGCAATGGATATTGATAAATATATCGAACGAGCTTCTATTAAATAAAATATTATAAACTGAGAATGAGAAATTGAGAATCGGAAAAAGAGAAGGTTTTCCTTCTGCTTTTCCATTCTCAATTTCTCATTTTATTTTTCCAAATATCTTTTATATATGGCAACAGCTTATCACAACCTATCAGATTACGATTTCAACTCTGTACCTGATGCTTCAAACATGCGTTTTGGCATTGTTGTATCCGAATGGAACAGCAACATCACCGGAGCTTTGCTCAATGGAGCAGTAAACACCTTGAAAAAGCATGGAGCAAAAGAAGAAAACATCCTTGTTCAAACAGTTCCGGGAAGCTTCGAACTGACATATGGTTCGGCACAAATGATAAAAAGCGGAAAAGTGGATGCAGTAATCGCTATCGGCTGCGTAGTTCGCGGAGATACTCCACATTTTGATTATGTATGTGCAGGAACTACCCAAGGCATTGCACATCTGAATGCAACAACCGATGTCCCAGTGATTTACGGACTGATTACAACCAATAACATGGAGCAGGCAGAAGATCGTGCAGGTGGGAAATTAGGCAATAAGGGAGATGAATGTGCAATTACTGCAATAAAAATGATCGATTTTGTTTGCAAATTAAAAAAATAGTTGTACCTTTGCATCGCAATTGAGAGAAACACTAACACTTAAGATTGCGAATGGGCAAATACCAGAGTGGCCAAATGGGGCAGACTGTAAATCTGCTGGCTTACGCCTTCGGTGGTTCGAATCCATCTTTTACTACATAGTACAACTACCTCAAGGTCTACAGTTTATCAGAAAACTTGCAAACTACATACATAAAAAGGACTCATCTGAGACCAAAGCTAAAAGCCCCCTTTTTGAATCATTGTTTCATAAAAAATGTGACTTGTATCGCAAGCGAATGATACAAGTCACATAAGCACACGATACTTGTATCAAAGGCCAATGATACAAGTATCGTAATTCTACTATCTACAGCTACCTCCAATAAACTATCTTCCTGTAGCCTGCAAGTACTCTCTTTTACTTAATTCATAATTTGTATAAGCCTCAACATATTTATCCCGACTCTGTTGATACAATGTTTGTGCATCAAGCAATTCGCTCATTGTAGCAGTTCCTGCCGAATAATAATCCATATTCAATCTTAAATTTTCCGAAGACTGCTCTACTGAAAGAAGCGCAATTTCTGCCTTCCTATAAGAATCATTCAAAGTATTCCATACATTCTGCATTCGGATAACCAACATTGTGCTGTTATCGTTCAACAGATTTTCTGCGTTTTTTACCTGCAATTTATGTTTTTTGATAGAATGCGTACCACCCCACCATCCTGATATAGGAACAGATACAGTTACAAATCCCATATAGAACGATTGATCCTGTCCCATTACAAAGTTATCATACACCAGTCCGCCACCAATTGCTACTGTTGGAAGATTCTTGCCTACAGCCATTTTATATTGAAGCTTGCTTGCCTGTAAGTTCTGCTTCAAAAGGCCATACTCATTTGTCCTTTCAACAGCATCAGCATGATTACAAAATAAAGTCTGGGGTGATTCTGACAGATGTTCTTCTACCACAAATGCCACATCAATACTATCCGATTTTGCACCAATGTACTGTCCTAAAAGACTTAATGAAACATTCAATGAATTTTCAAGTTGAATTTTACCACTCAATACATCGTTCTTTTTTAACTGCACTTGCAATAAGTCATTCCGAGTTACAATTCCAGCATCAACCGACGCCTGTACATCAGTTTCAAGTCTTTCAAGCTGTTTTTCTACTAAAGAGATTGTTTTCAGCTTTTCCTTCAGCATCACTATCTGCCAAAAATATCTTTCTACTTCCAAGCGAACTTCATCATCAGTCTGTTTTTTTTGTAATGCCTTCATGTTCACTCCAAGTTCGGCCAATTTATTTCCGTTTACAATCTGTCCTCCGGTAAACAATGGCATTGTAGCAGAAATACCACCCAGCATTCCATCCTTCAGCATCTCCATCTTAGCCTCGGGAGACATTTGCATCTGCACCAAAGGCTCATTAGCTATAAATCCAGAACCTACAGCAGAAATATTCGGAAAGTACTTTGTAAAAGCCTCTTTCTTATCATGCTTTGCCATCTCCAGATCATTCTCGGCATTTCTTACTTTCACATTATATTTCAAAGCCGAATTGATGCATTCATCAAGCGTATATATATGCTGACCTGAAACAGGCGCCAGGCATGTACACGCAATCAAACTCAATACTATATTTCTTTTATTCACTTTCATTTCGAATTACGTATTTAAAACCGTTACATTTGTTCCATAGCTTCCATTTTGGCACGTTTGGATGTAGAACCTCTGAACATCAGCATATACGATATAGGTAGCACGGTCAGTAAAAACAACATTGTAATAAGTGTACCGTAGCATATTACCGTTCCCATAGGCATCCATAATCCACTCTTTCCTAATATCATAGGAATTACTCCCATAGAAGCAGCAGCAGAGGTAAGGAAAATCGGGCGCATACGTCTTTGTGCAGAATGATAGATTGCATCACGCACACAAAGTTTTTCTGTAGCCCTTAACTCTTCCGCATAGTCTATCATAATGATACCATTTCGCACAATAATACCCATCAGACTAATGATACCAAGTGTACAGGTCATACCAAAATCGACTCCCTGCACCAATACTCCCACGGCAGTACCAAACAGACAAAGCGTCATACTGAGAAATATCAGTAAAGCAATACTGATTTTCTTAAAGTGAGCCAAAAGAATAAAGAATATAATAAAAGCAGCGATAGCCAATGCAGACATGATGGGTGGAAGATTTTCATTATCCTGTTCATCATCACCACCATATGCAAGTGTGACTCCTTCGGGCAACGGAATCGTTGCAAGTTTCTTTTTCAGACTTGCTGTAAAAGCTGTCACATTCACATCCCGACGCACATCAGACATCACTGTAATAGTATAAATACCATTACGTCTTACTATTTGTCCATCTTTCACACTAGGTACGACTTCTGCAACCTGCCTCAAGGGAACATTTCCCAATCCGCCCATCACAGGAATCATTTCATCCGAAAGATCTGAATAGTCAGCCTTATCAGCTTTTTCCGACTTTAGCGTTATAGGAATGTTATAATCACCTTCCCATACATTCGATAAAGGTACCCCATTTCCATATCTCATGGCCAATGTAGTTTCAACCTGCATGTTATTTATACCCAATCTTGAAGCTTCATCTTCCTTTAGAACAACTTTCATCGAAGTCTGTGGTTCACTGAAGTTGGTTTGAGCCAGTTCCACTTCTGGCATATTACGCAGCAGTGCAAGATATTTTCCAGCAACAAACTTCAGACTGTCGAGATTCTGACCACTCAACCGAAGTTCAACCGGATAGACCGCCTGGCTGAAACTAATCTGTTTGAATCTTACTCTTGCTTCAGGAAATGCATTGGTATATTTAGCAGAATACTCATCAAGAAGTTCTACAGTTTCTTCATTTCCCAGTGTATTTACAATAAGTTGCGAGTAATTGGTTCCGCCAATCTGTGGAGCATATGCCGTATGAAATCTCGGTGAAGAACATCCTATAAACGATGTGACAGACACCACACGAGCATCCTTTCGAAGCACATTTTCTATACTATCAGCTACCACCGCAGTCCGTTCTACAGCCGTACCAGTAGGAAGATAAATTTCTATTGCAAACTGATTACGGTCTGCCACCGGCATCAGTTTCTGTGGTAACTTACCCATCAACAAAACTCCTACAATAATAGATCCCAAGCCCATACACATTGTTATATATGGATGAGCAAAACATGCATCAAGTATCTTATTATAGAAGCGTTGCAATACATCCATAAACGAAAAACCCTTTTTTACATGGGGAACAGGCTTACGTATAAACCAGAACTGCATAAACGGAACCAGCAACATGGCTACGAGTAATGAAATTCCAAGTATCAACAATATAGACCAAGGGAAACTTAATAAAAAGTCGTGTATCATTCCCGGTATCACAATCAGGAAAGGAAAGAAAGTGATACTGATGGCAAGTGTTGCAGAGAAAATAGATTTAAAAAAGTGTGTTGCACTATAAATTGATGCATGCCAGCGGGACATCCCTTCACCAATTTTCTCCAGATAACTGTCTATAATCACAATGGAATTGTCGACTATCATACCCAATGTCACAATCAGTGCTGCAAGTGTAACGGTATTCAGTTCTATACCAAAAGCATAAAACAATCCCAATGAGATAAAGATTGTAATCGGAATGGTAGATGCAGCAACCAAAGCAACACGCATCGGTAATAAAAGCATCACAACCACCACTACAGCCACAATAGCTATTACAAGTTCATGCAAGAAATTCTCCACACTATCGCCTACTACCTGCGCCTGATTGGTGACAAGATACATTTCCACTTCAGAAGGTATTTCTTTCTTGAATTCTTCAAGTACCTTATTTACATCTTCACCCATTTTTACAATGTTCTTGCCTTTCTTCATTTCAATACTCAACAAGATACATTTGGTGCCATTGTTTTTTATGTAACTGTCGGCATGAGGATACTCCTTCACCACCCTTGCAATATCTTTAAGGCGAATATTATTACCGTCTAAATCGGAATAAACAATCTGCTGCTGTACATCATAAATCGTATTATAAGATTTGTCTACATGCACTGGAAGAATATAGTCGGGTGTCTGAATACGCCCTCCTGTAGTTACAAATCCTTTGGCAAACAATTGTGATGCAACCATTTGCTCATTCAAGCCATATTGTGTCAACTTAGCAGGATCAAGATAAATAGAAATCTGTTCCTTCCGTTCTCCACTTACAGTAAGACGTCCTACACTATTTACATTTCTCAAACGATCTTTCAGATTATCCATATAGTCCGAAAGCTCCCGATAGGTTTTATCCTTACTTTCCATTGTAAGCAGCATAGCCGATGTATCTCCGAAATCGTCCATCACTTGTACCGCAAGGACATTTTGAGGAAGTTGCGATTTAAATGCTGCTATACCATGTTTGAACTTACTCCAAAATTCATCCTTATTATTCAGCTCATCTACAAGTTCTACCTGAATAAACACAAGTCCGTCACGGGTAGTAGAAAATGTTTTTTCTTTTTTTACCTCTTTATAGGTGAATATATAATCTTCCAGCGGCTTTGTGACTTGCTCTACCATTTCGTCCACCGTATTCCCCGGAGCTGCAGCTATTACGATACCCTGGCGAATCGTAAAATCCGGGAATTCATTTTTCTGCATCTGAGGCAGACTATATACCCCAAATGCTACCAGACAGCATGTCACCAGTATAATAATCTGGCGGTAATGCATAGCCCATTCTACTATATTACGCTTCTTATTATCCATATTACAGTTCAAGTTTTGTTCCTTCACATACTTTTTGCTGACCTTCTACTATTATTTCATCACCAGCATTCAAACCTGATACAACCGTGACACCTGTAGGGGTAAAATCACCGCATGTAATTATTCGTTTCGAGGCCTTTCCTTTATCGTTCAGCCAAACAAAATAATTATTATTCTCGTCTATCTGTATCAGATTGGCAGCAATCACAATATGCTGTGTATTAAGTTTCCCTGTCAGATACACTTCTGTAATCATTCCGGGCATCACTTTTCCCAAGAGACTGCTGTTATCAAGTCTTATCTTAACCTCATAAGAACGCGAAACCGGATTAGCCTGAATACCTTTCTCTATCACATTCCCTTCCAGTCTAAAGTCATTCAATGCAGGAATTATCACCACAGCTTCCTGACCTTTATATACATTGGATATTTCTGTTTCCGGAACCGAAATTCTTACATTCATATCCTTACCGGATACAAGAGTAAAAGCCGGTACTGCAGGATTTACATTTTGTCCAACTTCTATCGACTTGGAAGATATAACACCCGAAAATGGTGCATACAGTCTACAATCCGCCAATTGTTTCTTTGCCATTTCTTCCATAGAACAAGCCTGCTGATATTTACTCTTTACTTCCATCCATTTAATATCAGCCAGACTACCTTTCTGATGCAACTCTTTCATTCTGGAATAAGCATCTTCCGCCTGCTCGCATGCAGCTTTTGCAGCCTCATAAGCACTTTTCAAAGACGTATCATCTATTGTAGCAAGTAACTGTCCTTTTTGTACAACTGTTCCCAAACCCACATAAATACGGTTTACTGTACCCATCACCGAAAAATTCAACAACGAAGCATTTTCTTCCTTTACCGTACCCGAATAGAAAGAAGTACATCCACCATTATCAGTTTTCACTTTCTCTATTTTCACCTTTACCGCTACTGGTTCATTTTTCACATGTTCCGATTTTCCGCAACCATACAGAAATACCAGAAACGAAACTAGAATCAAAAATTTCTTGTTCATAACTTAATATTATCACTGGTTTTAAATTCGGGCGTAAAAGAATAATATTTCAGACAGACCTGTGGTATAAAAATCACCTTATAACTGTTCCATATTTCCGACAACCATCTATATAGGAAATTCTGTACATTAAATTAGAAAATAATACTACCATAGAATTAAGGACAATAACTACATTTGCAATGTGACTAAAAAATATATTTATGGAAGCAAATAAATACATTGGTGAAAATTCTATAGACTATAAAGACGACAGAATCATCATTTTGAAGCAAATAAAAGATGTAAAGAAAGTTGTATTTTCGCCAATTAAGGCAGAATGGTTTGTAGTAGTCCTATGTATAAGCGGCAAAGCAACAATCAACATCAACAACGAACAGAAAGCTCTGAATAAGGATAATCTGCTAATATGCCATCCTCAAACTATCATCGAAAGCAGTATGATGAGTCTTGGATTTAGTTGTTGTGGCTTTTGCTTATCTCCAGAGTATATGAAACAAATGTTTACAATTACAGCCAATCATTGGAGTTCAAAAGTCTTTTTAGACAATAATCCTATTTTGTCTTTAAAACCAGACGAATGCGAGTTGTTTCTTCAATACTATAACCTCATAAAATCAAAACTCATAGCAGAGCCACATCCCAATAAGAAAAAACTCATCGATGCTCTTTTGGTTGCATTCATGTATGAATTTCATGATGCTATAAAAAAACACATTGCAATTTCACCACCCAAATATAATTCAGCCGAAACACTTTTCAATTCGTTTATAGATTTATTAAATAATTCATATCCTAAAGAACGGTCGGTAGCTTTTTATGCCAATAAACTATTCGTTACCCCCAAATATCTTTCAGCGATATGCAAAGATACTTGTGGAGAAAATGCTTCTGACATTATAACAAGATATATGAAAATAGACCTTGAAATGCTTCTGAAAAATCCTAATAAAACGATTAAAGAGATATGTAACGAACTGAATTTTGGAAGTCTTTCATTCTTTGGGAAATATGTAAAACGCTTATTCGGAGTATCTCCAAAAGAATATAGAGACAATCTCAATTTAAAATCTCAACAAGGAGAATTGACCCTATAAAAAGATTCAACTTCAAAAGAAGATTCATTTTTAACCATCACTTCACAGAAAAAGGTTCCGATGATTTCTCCAGATCACCGAAACCTTTTCTTATTTATGGCATTTTAAAAACTTGTTATCAGCAAGCCTTAAAGCTCATATCCAATCCTTTTACAGAGTGAGTCAACGCTCCTACAGAAATAAAGTCAACTCCACACTCTGCATAGTCGCGTAAAGTATCGAATGTAATACCGCCTGATGATTCCAACTCATAGCGACCACCTACCATTTCTACAGCCTTCTTTGTATCAGCTGGTGTAAAGTTGTCCAGCATAATACGGTCTACACCACCTAAATCGAGCACTTGCTGCAATTCATCGAAATTACGTACTTCGATTTCAATCTTCAGATTCTTACCTTTTTCCTTGCAATATTCCTTCGCACGAGTAATGGCTTTATCAATACCTCCGGCAAAATCCACATGATTATCTTTCAACAGAATCATATCGAACAGACCGATACGGTGATTTACCCCTCCACCGATTTTTACAGCCATCTTTTCCAAAATACGCATACCCGGAGTAGTCTTTCTGGTATCCAATACACGGGTTTTAGTTCCTTCCAGACGCTCTACATATCTGTGAGTCATAGTAGCAATACCACTCATTCGCTGCATGATATTCAGCATCAGACGCTCTGTCTGAAGCAAAGACTGAATCTTTCCTTCCACTACCATAGCCACATCACCTGGTTTTACATGAGTACCATCCTGGATAAAGACTTCTACCTTCATGCTTGGGTCGAAACGCGCAAATACTTCTTTGGCAATTTCAATACCAGCCAGAATACCTTCTTCCTTAATCAGAAGTTTCGACTTTCCCATTGCATCGGCAGGGATACACGACAACGTAGTATGGTCACCGTCACCTATATCTTCGGCAAACGATAAATCAATCAAACGATCAATCAGGTCTTTTACAACTTTCTCGTCCATTTTCTATTCTGTTTTAAATGATTATTTATAAAGCAAAGGTACATATTATTTTCTTATCTCTTTCTCCGAATTAAAAATATAAACTATGAAGGCGTACATCTACATAGTAATATATAGATATACGCCTTTATCGAAGAGACTTTTTTTGCTTTCTATCTTTTAATTCAATCGGATATTAATTTCACCATAACATGGCAGGGCTTCTAGTGTTTTACAGAAGTTTCCCCATGCTATTTCAGGATAATCCCAACGATTATTTATATAAAGTTTAAGTGTTCCTTCCTCTGCTTTATCCATTCTGCATGCTACAGATGCATCGGGCGAGATAACAGAAAGTTCATGGTTCAAAGTACAAAGGGTATAATAATAAATATTCTCCTTCATACCTTTTGCTATTTGAGTCAGCGGTGTATTGCAAGCAGCACCTTTATCCGACCAATAATAATAATTATGCGTATCCATCACCCAAGGTTGTTCCGGACGCTCACCATACAAAGGCTTATAGACATTATAGAGTGAAACTGTACCCTCATTTCCAGACAATTCACCTTCCGGATAGTAATCCCAATATCCTTTCCGTTTCCAGTTCAATGTCTTTATATCATCGTTTACACAGAACAAAAGACCTGTTTCACGCAAAAAGCCATTAGGCAATCTGTCTGTCGTATAATTTACAGAAAGTTCTCCAGAAGCTGTCACCTTGATTCTGAAACTTACTTTTATATCTTTATATGTACCTTTTAAAGTTACATACACACAGTTTCCATCTTCATGATATGAGAAAGATGTTTTCTTCCATTCAGTTTCCAATACAGCATAATGATCTGCAATTTTCCGGACCTCTGCTCCAGAAAGATGATTCAAATTGATATATGCATTCAAAAACGGACCTTTCTGTATCAATACCTCATCACCCACCTTCGCATTTACAATGAGTCCGGTTTCTTTATCAAAAGGTATTTCAAAATTATTACCTTTCACAAGAACCTTTTCTGCATCTTCACTTATAGACAATGCTCCTGAAATCTGTGCAGCAGGCAACTGAACATCCTCACTGCCCAATACCAACTGATATTTATCTATCAAGGAATTATCTTTTGAATAAAATTCTATCTGTACTAGTTCTCCTTCTTCCCATGCTTTTTCCGGAATAGTCAGTGTTCCTTTCTGATGAGGATCTACTGCCGACAGTATAGCTTCCCCCTGTTGTCCTTTATACGTATAAACGGCCTTTATCTCATTCAGATTGGTATGGTCAAAACGATTATATACAGTCAATACAACAGGTTGTCCTGGAGTATATGCTACCTCTCTTTCTGTCATTAAACGCACCGGAGAATATGCTTTTTTAGTCGACCAAAATTCCGGTTTCTTTCTTCTCCAGACATCCACAATTCCCCATTCTCCATACCCGACACAATTTCCACGGAAACCTTCCGGCTTGGCGGTATGTGCAAACTCTTTCCAGTATGCTTCTCCCACTTTAGGTTCCGGCAAAGCAAAAGTTTCATCAATATACCCCCAAATGGCTCCTCCCAAGCCACCACGAGCATCAAATAATCCGCTCCACATCATGTCAAGAGATTTTCCCCAAAATTCACGTATATTAGGATCTGTCCGTAAAGTAGCATACGTATAACATGCCGGATGTGCCCATTCATCGAAGACAACCGGAATACCTTCGCCCTGGAATCCACGAGTCACCTTACCCCATTGTTCCAAATTGCCATATACATCTTGGTAATGCATACTCAAGATATCAAAAATCTTCTTGTCTGCCGGAACAGTACCCGGATAGCTAAATATAACCGGACGCGTGCAATCAGTCTTTTTTACCCAATCATAGCAAAGTTGGAAATTAGTACCATACATACTTTCATTGCCAATACTCCAAAACAAGATAGACGGATGTGAACGAAAAGCTTTTACCATTTCCTGACATTGTCCCAAATAACGATGAGTATAAGCCGTATCATTTTGAGTACGTCCCGGAGCATAATTTTTCTGACGATGTGTATCCACAAAACAAACAGCCGACTCGCTTTCCACATAAATACCATAACGGTCACAATACTGAAGGAAGCGTTCAGTTGGAGGATAATGTGAAGTTCTTACAAAGTTCATATTTGCTTCTTTAAAGAGTACCACATCCAAACTGTCCAACTCGGCAGAAGTGGTACGCCCCAGTTTTGGATGGATATCGTGCCTGCAAGCTCCACGCAATTTTACCTGTCTACCATTAACCAGCATCCTGTCGCCCGATACTTCTACCTCACGGAATCCTACCGAACGGGAAAAAACAGTTTGTACTTTTCCATCTTTTTGAAGTGAAACTTTCAATGTATATAAATGAGGGTGTTCGGCATCCCATTTCAGGGGATCAGATATATTAAATGAATACTCATTTTCCCCAACTTTCAGCGAGCGTTTATTTTCAGGAAGTCGGACCTCTTTTCCATCGGGAGCAATCAGACTAAAAACAACATCAGCACCCAAAGAGCCTTCATACACACATTTTACCCGCAACTCTGCATCTTTATATAAAGAATCCAAGTCTGTTTCTACATAAATATCATACAAATGGTTTTCCGGCATCGCAAATAACGTTACGTCCCGAAGAATTCCCCCTATCGGATGATGTGCATATCCGGAAGCATACGATATTTCATCCAGTCTGTCGGTTACCTCCAAAACGATTTCATTCTTCCCTCCTATTTTTAAGAATGAAGTCACATCTGTTTCCCATCGGGTAAATCCACCCCAATGTTCTCTTACAAACTTCCCGTTTATCTTAAGACGCGCATAACTATATACCCCATCAAAACGTAATATCACCCGCTTTCCCGCATACTCTTTGGGAACCACTATTCTTTTTCTGTACAAAAAAGGCTTATCATGTTCAATAGCATAGCCCTGCATAGCGACTTCTCCGGGAACTTCAACTTTCGTCCATTTACTTTTTGCCGAATACTTCAATTCCCATTCCCCATTCAGAGACTGTATTGGACTCTCTACTGTTATCACTTTATCAGGTAACCAATATATATGATGTTCGGCAGAACTGTTTGCACCACTTATTATATTCGGGCCTATACACATACAGGCAATGACCATCCCCCATTTCAAGTTGTTTTTCATTGTATACTATCCGTTTTTTATTTGTTTTATAAGAGCAAAATTATAGTATTTTCTCTGCCCAAATACATTCAAAAAAAATTCTATTTTATACAAAACGGAAGAGTATGAATATAAAGATATACTATACGGAAGTATGTTCGTATTCTATCTTACGAGGAGAAAAGCCCATAAACTGTTTAAAGATTCTGGAAAAATATTGAGGAGAGCGAAACCCACACTGAAAACTGACCTCTTTCACCGAAAGATTGGAAGTTTTTAATAAAGAAAATGCTTTATTCACCCGAATCTGATTCAGATAATCTACAGGTGTAATATTAAGATTCTGCGAAAAAAGATAACGTAAATATCGCCCACTTACTCCGGCATATAAGGCAACTTCATCCATGGTCACATTCAGAGGGTAATGCTGATACATATAATCAATCGCTTTTTTCAATACTGCATTTCCACAACCCGAAAAAAGTTGTTCTTTTACATAACGGTAAATTAGAATCTGTAGCTCAATGTAAAGCAATATCACCTGATAGTCATAATAAAAAGGTTTGGTTTGCAGTTCATTAATAATTTCCTGAATAACCCTTACCATACGCATATCATTCACAATCTTCATCACTTTATGCTTTCCTGAAAATAAAAAAGAAGTAAAAGACATATTATTATGATCTTCCGTTTCCATATCCAATACAAAACGTGAAAACAACTCTGGAAGAAACTCCAATTGCATCAATTGTGTTCCTTTATGCCCAGCTTCGAACTTATGTTTTACATTAGGAGTAATAAACATCAGCTCTCCTTCACGAAAAGTAATACTTTCCTGTTCCAAATGCAGAATACAACTCCCTTTTTTTACATAGTTAATCTCAATACGCAAATGGCTGTGTGGCCCATAGGTCTCTCCTGGTATAAAGGAAATCAAGCGAAATACATCCGCCAATCGTTTTCCTTTAAGTTCCTGAATATCATGCTCCAGCAAAGCTGAAATCGAAAAAGCACTTGTATTGTCCATTAGTCTTCTAATAAATCTTCATAGTAAAAATACAGATAATATCAGTCTCCACAAACTGTAAGGTAGTTTTATTCACTTACAGATAAAACAAAGATACCCCGGCATTACCTTCACTCAAAAGCAAGCTTTTGGCTTGGCACTACTCTCACCTTTCGCTATCTTTTCAGAAGATAGGAGGCAGTTCGGTATTGCCTTCACTCAAAAGCGAGCTTTTGGCTTGGCACTACTCTCACCTTTCACTATCTTTGCATAAAATATTGTAATTAATACTCACTATATGAAATTTACATTGCTCGTCGTAGGAAAGACTGTAGAAAAACATTATATCGCTGCCATCAACGACTACACCGAACGTACCAAACATTATACTTCGTTCGATATTGAAGTGATTCCGGAACTGAAGAATACCAAAAGCCTCAGCATGGAGCAACAGAAAGAGAAGGAAGGAGAGCTTATTCTGAAAGCTTTGCAGCCGGGAGATGTGATAGTACTGCTGGACGAGCATGGCAAGGAATTCCGCTCTATTGAGTTTGCCAACTGGATAGAACGGAAAATGCATACCGTAAACAAGCGGCTAGTATTCATCATCGGCGGACCTTATGGCTTTTCCCAAGCCGTTTATGGGGCTGCACAGGAAAAGATTTCCCTGTCGAAGATGACATTCTCCCATCAGATGATCCGACTGATTTTTGTGGAACAGCTTTATCGGGCTATGACAATTCTGAACAACGGCCCGTATCATCACGAATAAAACCTCACCGGGTGCTTCTGCGCATCTGCCGGAGCACCTGTTTCTGTGTATCTGTAATACGGTAAGATTCTATCATTTTCTGAATAGATTTATTATAGGTAAAGTCATCCAGATGACTGTATCGCAGATAATGCAGCGTTTTTTCGGGAAACTTAACCATGCAGACCGAAAGTGCCCAGGCTACTGCCATCTTTACATAATATCCTTCGTAACTGATACGGTCGTACTCCAGTAACAATTCATCAATATATTCCGGTTCTATAAAATAAGTCATCGACATCACCACACCGAAACGGATTTCATACTCTTCTTTGGCATGCATCCAGCCTAGCAGATACTCCCATAGTGATTGGCGATGTTTTTCTACAAACCTCTTTCCACCTGCAAACTTAAATGTATCACACACCGACCAACTGTTAATGAGACGGACAAAACGGGACACACGGTCCAGATAACATTCCAGTTTCTCATCAGGGTGAATATACCTCAATACCATTCCCTGCAACATACGTTCTTCCATGTAGAAAGTACCGGCAGTCTCAAGATAATCTTTCCAATCTTCCCTTTTTGCGATGCGAGCAGCCAGTTTGCGCAAATCGGGAATCCGGATGCCCAATATATGCTCTACTCCCGGATGCAACCCTTTTGTAAAAGGCTTATTACCATATTCCGAGAGGTGCAGCAAATGTTCCTTTACGGTCTTCCCGTCCAAACGATACTCTTCCATAACGGTTTATTTTTCAGAAATAAAAAAACAGCCAAGGTCTGCCGTTATTACCTACGACTACCACCTCGGCTGTTTTCCTTATATTATCTATATTTTAATACACTTCTACTTTGTTGGCCAGTGCTTTACACTTATCGCGCAATGCATCAAGGTCTCCATCGTTTTTATCGTAGCATACCACTACTCCCATACGGCGGTTCAACTTAGTATAAGGTTTTCCGAAGATACGAAGATACGTATTAGGCTGCGAACAAACCAACTCTTCTCCACGATAGCGCGGTTTTTCCTGGCTGGCAATAGGCGACAAGATGACTGCACTTGCTCCAATGTGTTCCTGAGTAATACCTGGAATAGGTAATCCCAGCACCGCATACAGATGAAGTTCAAATTCATTCAAGTTCTGAGTATTGGCCAATGTAACCATACCGGTATCGTGCGGACGAGGAGAAAGTTCGGAGAAATAAACTCCATTTTCATGACTCAAGAAAAACTCTACTCCCCAAAGACCAGCTCCGGTCAAAGCTTCTGTTACCTTGGCAGCCATTCGCTGTGCTTCTGCCAAATGTTCCGGAGCGATGTGTGCCGGCTGGAAACTTTCACGATAATCTCCACCTTTCTGCACATGACCAATTGGCGGACAGAACAAGGTCGGACCATTCTTCTGGGTAACAGTCAGCAGAGTAATCTCGCTGTCGAACTTGACAAACTCTTCTACAATCAGTTCCTTGATATCACCACGGCTTCCGCTACAGCCATATGCCCAAGAGTATTCCAGATCTTCCGGACCCTTGGCTACCGACTGTCCTTTTCCCGATGATGACATCAGCGGTTTGATGACACACGGATAACCGATTTTTTCTGCAGCCTCTTTCAGTTCTTCAAAAGAAGTCGCATAAAAATACTTTGCAGTCTTCAAGCCCAGTTCCTTAGCTGCCAGATCACGAATCGCCTTACGGTTCATGGTATAATTTACGGCACGTGCACTTGGAACCACCTGAATACCTTCTTTTTCCAAATGATACAATCGTTCCGTACGGATTGCTTCAATTTCGGGAACAATAATATCCGGATGATATTTTTCTACCACTTTATCAAGTGCATCTCCATCCAGCATACTGAAGACTTCGCAAGCATCTGCTACCTGCATAGCCGGTGCACCTGCATACGAATCACACGCTATTACGTACTGTCCCAAACGTTGAGCTGCTATTACAAACTCTTTTCCCAATTCTCCGGAACCCAGCAAAAGTATTTTCTTAGTCATATTCGTTTCAAGTTTTTTGATCCTTCTTTGCACAAAGGTAAGAAAATATTTCCTTATTAAAGACAATACATCTTACGATTATTACAGTTCCATCATCGGAATATAAGGCAGATTAAGGAAAAATACACCTCCCAACAGTACAGCAAGAATCCATAACACGATAAGTACAACCTTGGTCACTGTCGACATAGGGCGCCATACATGGAAACTCTGCATAATAACCTGAAGCAAGCCTACCATCGGAATACCTACTGCAAAAAGCCCGCACAATGCAAAACCAACAGAGGCAGCAGGTACACTGTTTATCAGTTCCCAGTTAATCTCCGGACTTATATAATAAAAGGCTGCCGGAATACTGGCTATCAACCCGCTAGCGACCATCAGCATGGCAAACAACACCACAAATCCGGCCAGCAACACAGGGGCACAACAAATGGCCAGAACCACAAGCAGGAACTTGATGACAAATCCAGCTATCTGCACAATGGCATTACCCAGCTGCGCCAATACAGAACGAGGCTTTTCCGACTGTACATAATGGTTCACCTTTTCAAATCCATCGGTCACCGTTTTCCCTATATTCTCCACATTGATAGGCTGTCCCTTCATCTGCAGTTTCTCTGTAGCCGTATGAGCTGCCGGAATCACAATCCATGCTATCAGATAGGCCACGATAAGGAAATTAAAAAAGAATCCAAGGAACAAAACTCCCAGACGTACCCAGGTTACATCCATCCCGAAATAATCGGACAATCCGGAAAGCACACCACCCAGAATACGGTCGTCCGGGTTACGGAACAATTTGCGTTTGATTTCTTCCTTCGGTGTATGAGGAGCAGAAGCAGTTGAAGAAGTTTCACTTTCGCCGGTTTCCCAATCTTCCGGTTTACCCATACGGGCTATTACTTCTTCTACGTTCTCCAATGTAATTACTTGTTGTCCGGAGCGGATATATTCATTAAAAATTTCTGCAATACGTATCTCTATATCGCGTACCATTTCTTCCGCCCCCTCTTCCTTACGGAAATGATAACGGAGGTTGTTCAGGTAGTTATCCAACAGTTTATAGGCATCTTCATCAATATGATATACCGTGCCACCCAAATTAACAGTCAGTGTTTTTTTCATTGCATTTTACAGTTAAAAGTTTTGTTCTTAAATGATTTACAGTATCCGAAAGTTCATCCCATGCAGTCTGTAGCCCTGCCAGAAACTCCTCCCCTTTGGGAGTCAGCTTGTAATACTTGCGGGGAGGTCCCTGAGTCGATTCCACCCACTCGTACGACAACAGTTCGTCATTCTTCAGTCGGGTAAGCAACGGGTAAAGTGTTCCTTCCACCACAATAAGCCGGGCTTCTTTCAGATTCTGTATGATATCCGAAGCATACGACGGCTCCCGATGAAGCAGCAAGAGGATACAATATTCCAGCATCCCTTTGCGCATTTGCGATTTTACATTATCTACATTCATAGTTTCTGAGTTTGCTTATTTGTATGGCACAAATATATGTATTATATCAATACCTTGTATTGCAAGGTACTTTTATTTTACATAAATTAACATGTTAAACAAGTCGCAAACCAAAGAAGCAATACAGATAAACCGTACATTTGCAGCCAACAGAAACCTTTAAAACAAAAACTATGTACAGTATACGTCAAGCTACTTATGCCGATATACCTCTGATACACGAGATGGCTGCAAATGTATTTCCGGAAACCTACAAAAACATTCTTACTCCGGAACAAATCGAGTATATGATGGAATGGATGTACTCCCTTGAAAACCTCCGAAAGCAGATGGAAGAAGAAGGACACATCTATTATCTTGCTTTCAAAGACGGCGAAGCGGCCGGATATGTTTCCATCCAGCAGGAAGGAGAATCCCTTTTCCATCTTCAGAAAATCTATGTCCTCCCCCGCTTCCAGAAAGACCGGATAGGGAAAAAGCTGTTCGAACAGGCCATTGCCGGCATCAAAGCGCTACACCCTGCCCCTTGCCGCATGGAACTGAATGTAAACCGGCACAATCCGGCTCTTGGATTTTATGAGCACATGGGGATGAAAAAAGTCAGCGAAGGAGACTTCCCGATAGGAAACGGATACTACATGAACGACTACATCATGGGATTGGACTTGCAATAAAGTATATTCTTTACCCATATAAGTCGGAAAGTCCGAAAAAATTAGAACTGAACTGCAATCGGCGACGTCGGCTATACAACCGGCACCGCCGTTTTTACAATCAACGACGTCGATTATAGAAACGACGTCGTCGGATAAAGCTATTCACCTGTATAGTTCAGTCCTTCTATATACAGCAGGTTCTTACTTTTATTTGTATCGGAATTCTTATTTAACCCGCAACTGCATCCATTATCCCGAATAAATTTCTATTTTTACAATTATTCAGAACAAAACAGGAAAGAAGCAACACAGGAAATCATGATTAAAAGATACCTCTGCATTACATCAGGCATCGTTTTTCTGACTTTAGGGATTATCGGAATATTTATCCCTCTGCTGCCTACTACCCCTTTCCTGCTTCTTTCAGCCGCCTTATTTTTCCAAGGTTCTCCACGTTTGTACCGATGGCTGCTCAACCATAAACAACTGGGACCCTATATCCGCAATTTCAGAGAAGAGCGTTCCATTCCTTTGCGAGCTAAAATCCTGTCTATTTCATTATTGTGGATTACTTGTCTGCATTGCATCTTCTTCCTGCTTCCCGCCTGCTGGATGAAACTCCTGTTGGGGCTCATCGCCATCGGTGTCACCTGCTATCTGCTCTCGTTCAAGACAAAAAGATAAATACAACTTTCCGATGCGTCTTATCTTTTATATTTCTCTGATAAGAACTCATTTTATAGAGGACTCATTCTTTCATCCAATCACATCACATCTTTCATTTTCCTTCTTAGCATATACTTTGAAGAAGTCTATCACATTCGGATAGAAATTTTCAAAGTTACCATATTTTGATTGCTCCTTTTCGTATTTTCTTAGCAGGCTGACCAATTCCGGCATCCATCTGAAATTTCGTTGCACTTGTTCTAGCAATTCGTTTTTTATTTCTTCCGGTTTGTATTTCTTATCCAACATATAACAGATAACTGCAGCACGGACAAGTGATTCATTTACCATTGTTTTCCAGTTATTGTAAGCCTGTCTTGACATACTCCATTGTGACGACCTAAACAAATCTGTTGCTGCAACTTCAAGTTGCCTTACATATTCTGGATATTTGTTTTCATCCAAATAATGATTGATAAAAGAATGGTTAAATTCATGAATTAGTGTAGGCAGATATTCCTTGCTATACATTGGCATATCTTTTTTATCTACATAATAACCAACAATGGCAAAAACTTCCTTCATTTTGCCTGTCAGTTGTCTATTTACACCATAGTTTCCGCCACCATTACAGAATCCGATTATCACAGAAAAACTTTCTTGAGGTTCATTGCCATAAAAATCGGCATACCAGTTTATATCAAAATGATTAATAACATTATCCTGATAAGACTCAATACCTTTTGTATAAAAGTCTTTATGGGCATTGAAAAACTCATTGAATTTAGAGTCTTTATAAAAATTATTGAGATAAGACAGAAATTCACTCTTATCCACATCTTTCCATCTTTTCTCTAATGTAGGGATATCTTCCTCTAATAATGAAAGTATGCCATTACGGTTTTCCAAATGTATAGCCATCGACATGACTGCATCAAAAGAAATTCTATACTTATTCCGAAGCTCTTGCATATACTGCACAGCTGGATGTTCTGTATTATCCTTAAAATAACAATCTATGTCTTTTATATATTGACCTGCCATATCCATCTTATATTCAGGAAATCCGGCTATACGGGACAAGATACTCATCAGTTCCACATTTTCATTTACCTGTGGAATTACAGACTGTGCCTTTACACAAAAACATGCAATAAACAAGGTAAAAATTAAAAGACTTTTTTTCATTTTGTCAACTGTGTTGATTCGTAAAATTTAGAAAGACTAATATAATAATCTATCTTGGAATTTGGCAATGTAAAATGTAGAGAGTTACCGAAATATACATCAGGGCATCCTGTTTCTCCTTCCACACTTGCAATGCCTAACTTCTTCATCGTATGAGCCAAAGTAGAAGCCCCGGAATAAGTTTTGTTATTTACCAGAATAGTTGTTTTACCATGATACAGATTAACTTCTTTCAAATTACTCTTGACGGGAATATCTTTTATCACAAAAAGTTCTCTGTCCGGCAAATTGCAGATTTGACTGTAAATCTCCGGATGTCTGCCTCTATTATAGATTTTAGAATATGAACTAACCTTTAACTGGCTTTCCAAATATAACGAATAGTCTGGATGTGGGAAATAGGAAATAAGCCTTTCCACACACTTACTTGAACCGCCTGTATTATTTCGTAAATCAATGGTTATATCCTTTATTTTTCTACGATGTATTTCCTTAAAAACTGAATCACAAAATGCCTTTAATTCAGCATCTTGAAATACATTGCGAATGGTGAGAGTTGCCTTTGTAAAATCGGAGGAGAAACTGCAACTGAAACTTTCAAGTTTTTTCTTAGATTGTCTTTCCTTAATGACCTTTAAGGCCACACTTTGCGGAACTCCTTCCATACGTATCTCTTCCATTTTATCTCCACGTTTTACCGTAAAATCATACGACTCGCCCCATCTGTACATGTACCATAACAATGGAGACCAATAGGCGTTTACACTGCCTTCTTTTATGCCATTACCTTTCTCCGAGCCCCAAAGGCTATACATCCGTTCAAGTATATCTTTTGAACGGATACCGTTTATACCGAGAATCGTATCACCTTCACAAACTCCGGAATTATCAATCACTGGATATTCTACAATAAAGAAATCTCCAGATGCTTTTATTCTCAATGGCATGGTATTACCATCTTTCTTTGCGTAAGCAATAAGGGCCTTGGTAATAGGTGGCAGCATCATGCTATGTCCATCCTTTATCTTTGCCATAAAAGGAGCTATTTTCAGATAAAAGTCGGATATGCTGATAGAATCAGTCAGTGAAGCCTTAATCTGTGCTTTATTGTTTTCATATTCTTTTCTTGACTGATAGAGATAAAGATCCGGGTGTACACATTCCAGGTTTGTACATAAAGTATCAAAATCAGCTATTTGCTGGGCAGAACTTAATTTTTGCCCAAAAGAGGCATTACATAAAAGCAAAAAAAGTAAGCAATATATTATATATCTTCTATTCATTCTGTCATTTATCAGGTTAATACTATTTCTTAACTTGCTGAATATAGCTATAAATAGAAGTAAAATAAAACTTTTCATATTAATGTCTCCTATATAGTGAATGATTTCAGTAATTCGTAACAATGACAATCAATAAACTAATCATTCTTAAAGCAGTTTTTTTCAAAGTACTATATTCATTTGAACATTTCTAGTGTGAGATAATAGTATTCCTATCATAACTTCCAACAAAATCCAACCTTCCATCTTTTAGTTTATAAAACCTGATGATATAATCCTTTAAAGGAACAAGTATAGTGTTATCACTATTTCCATATTTAAAAGAATATGGAATTGGAGATTTGACATGCACAAGTTCTTCTTTTATATATACTTTTGCAACATCATAATCAGAGAATTTCAATGAGTCAAATTTATTCTCTCTTTGATTTATCATCCATTGTGGATAGCCGTGGACATACCCAGTATGCGGAAAAACCACATAAAGGTCTCTTCCGGATGAATTTTTCATGTTCAATGGCTTGTTGTTTGTATCTGTCAGTACAGTAGGAACTTTGATATGATAATAATCTATAAGTTCATTATAATAGTTACTTGATTCAGGTTCTGAATAAACGGTCAGATCAATGGTAAAAGGATTTATCTGAGCTATTTTGTCGAGATAAGAAGCAAGTGATTGAGAGCGGTTTTCATTATTGTGATCAAATCCGCATATGATCAAGAATTTATCCTGAGAATTATCTTGGACAACTTTGTATATATTTTCTGCCGATACAGAATCTCTGTTTTTATATGCATAACCGTCATAAGCATGTAATTTAAAACCTGTCTGAACAGCATTTCTTACAAGGTTTGCCATACATGGTTCATTGGTATAGATACCCATTTCTCTTTCCGGATAAGTGATATCTGTATATTCAGGAGATAAAGCTTCCATAAAAAGATGTCTGTAACCATTGTCATATAAATCCTTCAACAAAGAGTTGATAAAAGTGCGATGTTGCGGATATAGATGCGCTTCATTGAACATGATTATCTTCTCGTCCAAAACATTCTTCAAAATAAAGTCGTTAGCATTTTCCGGATGAATTGCCTCACTCAACATTTCACTTTGCTTGAGTTTTTGTGTAGGACTACGAAAAAGAAAATTTGTTCTGTCTTTCTCTAATATTCTGCCATTGAAAGTTTGAACCGTCATTAATGCCTGTCCGTAATAGTCACGAAACTCTGTTTTTACATGAGTACTATCAAATTGTATTTTATGCTCCGTTTCCCAAAAATCCATATTGTTTTTCCATGCTTCGCGCATATAATCAAACGCCCATAATGGGTTATTATAATCAATGCTTATTGATTGTGCAGCAATTGTACCGCAATAAAATAATACGATTGACCAAAGCGAAAAAAATTTATTCATAGTTGTATTTTTTATGGCATTAAAACAATAGGCGGCTTATATTCTTCAGCTTTATCTCATAATTTCAGAAAAAGCCATCTCCAAAAGAAGACTTCCTCTGGAAATGGCTTTCAAGCATTTTTACTTCATCTTATTACAAGGAAGCAGCGCCTCCGTTTTACTTCAATTTCAGCACCACGATACGGTCTGTATCCGGAGTAAGCGAAGCTGTATGCAATACGATACCTCCCTTGACGGTTTCACGGCTTACTTTTTCACCGGAATCGAACAGATAGGCATCGGTTACCTTGTTATTTAAGGGGAGCGTAATCAACTTGGGCATCTTGTCAGAAAGAATATGTACATAAAGAGTATTTCCCTTTCGGGTAGTCGTACCCCAATCGGCAGTCATCACATCACCTGCTTCTGTTCCATACACAGTCTCTCCATATTTCTTCATCCATTCTCCCATTCCTTTCAGACGCTCTACAGCTACTGCCGGTAATTCCCCGTTCGGCTGCGGGCCGATATTCATCAAAAGGTTAGCTCCCTTACCAGCCGCACGCACCAGCAAACGAATCAACGTAGGAACAGACTTATAATTCTGGTCTTTTACACGGTATCCCCACATACCATTCATGGTTTCGCATGTTTCCAATGGTAAAGAGCCAATTGCCTGACCGGAAAGCCCCGCCTTGTTTTCACCTGGCAAATCGCGCTCGAACATCTGAAAATCCTCACCTTCAAACGGAGTCTGATGATGATTGTTACCTATCAGACAAGCCGGCTGCAGACGGTGAATCAGTGCATACTGCTCGTCCAGTCCCCAATCAAAATCCGGGTGTATATCGTGATCCCACCAACCATCAAACCAGATAGCTCCAATTTCACCGTAATTTGTCAGCAATTCGGTGAGCTGATTATTCATGAACTGATAATATGTTTTCCACTCTCCATGTCCGGTACGTCCAGTACCATGTCCGGTTCTTCCCAGCGGATAATAATCTTCTCTGGTCCAGTCCAGATGCGAATAATACAGATGCAGTTTGATACCCTGCTTGTGGCACTCGTCTGCCAACTCTTTCAGAATATCGCGCTTGAAAGGAGTAGCATCTACAATATCATAATCGGAATAACGGGTATCGAACATCGAGAATCCATCATGATGACGGGTAGTAATACAGATATATTTCGCACCGGCATCCTTGATTGCAGCTACCCAGTCGTGTGCATTAAATTTTGCAGGATAAAATCCGGAAGCAGCCTTGGCATATTCATGGCAGTCGATGTTTTCGTTCTGCATATACCATTCGCCCTGACCGAACATACTGTAGATACCCCAATGCAGGAAAATACCGAATTTATTGTCCTTAAAGACTTCGCGCGCCTGCAGATTCTCCGGTGCAGGCTGATATACAGCGCTTTCGTTTTGTGCAAACAGGGAAGAAACGCCCAAGAAAGTACCAAGACACATTCCCCACAAACAACGAGATGTACGTGTTTTCATAGTTTCCATAGAATAAAAAATTGTATATTTTAGAATATCGGACACAAATGTAAAGATTCATACAAAATCTTCCAACAATCAAAGCCACAAGTTTTACTTTTTGTTTTTCACCAACTCCGACCGGATGCGGCTTAACGACTGAGGTGTGACATACAGATAGGAAGCAATGTGCTTCAACGGTACATGCTGAAGAAGCTGGGGATTTCTCTCCAGCAGAGCCAGATAGCGTTCCTTAGCCTGTGTAGCACCACCATTTATCAATTCCTCCTCAAAAGTCATAAAATCGTGCTCAAAGAGTCGTCTGCCCAAATTGGCACACTCTACAGACGAAGAGAAGAAAGCTTCCAACTTAGCCTTTGGAATCCGGTAAATGGTACTTGTGCCCATGGCTTCAATCGTCACTCTGGCAGGACGTCCTGCTACGTATCCCCATGTAGAAAACAACGCTTCCCCCCGAGAAGCAAACCATACGGAAAGGTCGACTCCATCGCGCAGATAATGCCCTCGCCAGATACCTTCGGCTATCAAATGGAAATCGGTATTCAGCTCCCCTTCTCTTACCAGGCACTCACCACGGGTGTATACCACTCTTTCCATTTTTTCCATCAGCATCATTACCATCTGTACAGGCCACTGATATTTGCGACAAAACAGTGCTACGAAATCTTCCATTGCTTTCCTACTTTATTCGGAACAAAAATAGCCTTATTCAGTGAGTTTTCTGTATAGCCCGGCAATAAATTGTCAGGACAAACAGAAAAGTCAGCAACTCCGATACCGGAACAGCCAGCCAGATACCGGGTACTCCCCAACACAGAGGAAGAACTGCAAAGCAAATCAGCACCAGCACAAACCCTCTCAGCAAGGTAATAGCCATTGCCGGACGGTCGCGCTCCACACTCTGAAAATAACCGATGGACACAATGTTGATTCCAAAGAATACAAAACCGGAAGCAAACAGAGGGAGACCTTCGGCTGCTATATGATGAGCGGGATATTCGGAGGAAATAAACATTTCCGTAATAGGGTGTGCGAACAAAAGAGTCAGTATAAAGACCAGCAGTCCGCAGGAGACGACTGTAATCAGTGCCAGACGGAAAGCAGCCCGTACTCTGTCACGATGGCCTACTCCGTAATTATAACTGAGAATGGGCTGTGCCGATTGTGCGACAGCATTGTATACCATAAATACGATAGGGAAAAAGTAACAGGCTATGCTGTATGCAGCGACTCCATCTTCGCCCAAATAACGGATGAATACATAGTTTCCGGCAAACATCATCGTAGCAATGGCTGCTTCGCATAAAAAACTGGAAGCGCCCAGACGACACATATACCCAACGTTTCGAATCGTAAGTCTGAGGCTTTTCATACTCCATTTTATCTTGCAGAAATGAAGTTCATGACGGGGCTGAAACAGATAAACCAGAATCATCAGCGCACCGACAATGTATCCCAAGCTGGTTGCCAGGGCTGCTCCAAACATCCCCCATCCCAATTCAAAGATAAAATAATAGTCCAGCCCGATATTAATCAGCGCAGGAATCACATTACACACCATGGCATAGTTGGGTGAACCGTCCAGACGCAGGAAGAACATTCCGGAACTCAGCAAGGTACTGAATGCCAGAAAGGGTACAAACCAATGCATATATTCTATGGCCAGAGGGAGAAGACGCGGCGAACTTCCTAACCAGAGAGCTACTTTCTCTGCATTCAGCAATATAAATAATATATAAGCAATCACCAATAAAGAGGATACAACTACAGCCTGTGTCACATTGATGCGCGCAACCTTTACCTTACCGTGCGACAAATGAATGGAGGCCACTACCGATGCACCGATACCAAACATCAGACCAATACCGGTATTGACAAGAAACAAAGGAGCCGTAATGTTGACTGCTGCCAGTGCATCACTGCCGATTCCTTTTCCTACAAAAATTCCATCTGTGATGATGAAGATAGCCGAAAATATCATCCCCAGTACAGTAGGTATCAGCAACTTCCGGAAAAGTGTCGATACTTCCATTGTTCCAAAATCAATTTCATCTTTCATTTTCATAGCTCTTTATTTTCTGTTTTGCGGCTGCGAAGATACGGCAAAGGGAAGACTTAAAGATTAACATTTGGTAATTTATATATTTTCTTTCTTCCGCGAATTGTGTACCTTTGCATAAATAAACTAAAGAATAGACAACTATGCCAACAGACTTAGAAACCACTTACAAACTTCCTGATCTGTCGGACTCAATGGGTGCTCATCTGGGAATTAAATTTCAGACTGTACAAGAAGGATATGTAAAAGCAACCATGCCGGTTGATGCACGTACCTGCCAGCCTTTCGGTATTCTGAATGGCGGCGCCTCACTGGCACTTGCCGAGATTGTAGCCGGACATGGTTCGGTACCTCTCTGCAGTCCCGACCAGATGCCATGCGGTATACAGGTCAGTGCCAATCATGTAAGAATGGTCCGTACAGGCAGTTATGTAGAGGCCACAGGACGCCTGATTCACCGGGGACGTACCTCTCATATCTGGAATGTGGATATAACCGACCCTGAAGGAAGATTGGTATCCACTGCCCGTATTGTCAATCAAATTGTAAAGAAGCGATTATGATTTTACCCGAATCTCATATTCAGAAACTGTTCGACCGGCTTGCACAAAGTGCGACAAGTTTTGCATTGTACCGTCTTCCCTGGACAGATGAACCAATTCTTGTACTCCAGAAAGAGGGAGAAGCAGAAGCGTTTGATGACTTAAGTGAACTCAACGGGAAGAAAGGATTTGTGCTGGCTCCTTTTCATCGGACAGAGAGCCATCCGATTGTCCTGATCCGACCGGATATCGTGGCACACGAATGGGAACAGATTATCCAAGAGGTGTGCCATATATTTCCACAAACTTCTGATGTAGCGATACAAAACGGAACGGATTCCGACATTTGCATGGATACACCGGAAGAAAACAAACAGCATTACGAAGAAGCCTTTGCACGGTTCATTGCTCCGTTGCAGCAAAAGACTTTCAAAAAACTGGTGCTGTCACGCCATTGTACACAGCCTATCCCCGAAGGATTCTCTCCTCTTGCTGCTTTTGTACGTGCCTGCAACAGTTATCCGCGTATGATGATTTCACTCTGCCATACCCCACAGACAGGTACATGGATTGGAAGTACTCCCGAAATCATTCTTAGCGGACAAGAGAAACTGTGGCATACGGTATCATTAGCCGGTACTATGCCTATGCAGGGAGAAAGTATTCCTACTGAATGGAGTACGAAAAATCAGGAAGAACAGGCTTTCGTAAGTGAATATATCCGGAAGTGTGTCAAGCAGTTCGGCTCTCAGGTTACCGAAAAAGGGCCTTATACAGCACGTGCAGGACATGTAGTACACCTGAAGACCGATTTCCATTTCAGCCTGAAAGAAACCGGTCATCTGGGTGATTTGCTTAAGACCTTGCATCCCACTCCGGCTGTATGCGGACTTCCCAAACAACCTGCCTACGATTTTATTTTGGAAAACGAACATTACGACCGCAGCTATTATTCCGGCATCATCGGATGGCTCGAGCCTGAAGGCCATACAACCCTGTATGTCAATCTGCGTTGCATGAAGATAGAAGACAAACAGATTACATTCTATGCCGGAGGAGGTATCCTCCCCTCATCTGTTGCCGACTCCGAATGGGAGGAAACACAACAGAAGATGAATACCATGCGTCATATTTTATAACCCTGAAATTACTGTTCTTATGTATACAGATAAAAAAAGTATCCTTCAACTGGCAGCTTTGCTGAAAGCGCACGGTATCCGTAAAATCGTGCTTTGCCCGGGTAGCCGAAACATTCCTATCGTACAGACACTGGCCAATATACCGGACTTTACCTGCTATCCGATGACCGACGAGAGAAGTGCCGGATTCTTTGCACTGGGACTGGCTTTGCACGGGGGAACTCCGGCTGCCGTATGCTGTACTTCGGGAACTGCATTGCTCAATCTTCACCCTGCAGTAGCAGAAGCGTTTTATCAGCAGGTGCCTTTGGTCGTCATCTCAGCCGACCGCCCTGCGGCATGGATCGGACAAATGGACGGACAGACCTTACCTCAACCCGGGGTATTCGGTTCGTTGGTCAAAAAGTCGGTCGACCTGCCCGAAGTGGATAGCGAAGAGAGCGAATGGTACTGCAACCGTCTGATTAATGAAGCACTGCTGGAACTGAATCATCACGGAAAAGGACCAGTGCATATCAATGTGCCCATCAGCGAACCGTTCTTCAAGCTTCCGGTTACGGAACTGCCGGAGGTAAGAGTCATTACCCGCTATCAGGGACTGAGTGTATACGATAAAGACTATCAGCCACTGATAGACCGTCTGAACCGCTATCAGCGACGCATGGCAGTAGTAGGACAAATGAATCTGATTTATCTGTTCGACAAACGATATACCAAGATGTTGTACAAGCATTTTGCCTGGTTTACGGAAAACATCAGCAACCAGACTGTGCCGGGAGTACCTATCCGCAACATCGAACCGCTGCTTTGCTCCATGAACTTTGAGACACAGCAGAAAATGCGTCCGGAATTGCTTATCACCTACGGAGGACACATCATCTCCAAACGGTTGAAGAAGTTCCTGCGCCGTCATCCGCCGGTAGAACATTGGCACATTGCTCCCGACGGCGAAATGGTCGACCTCTATGGTTCACTGACCACCGTCATCGAAATGGATCCGTTCGAGTTCCTCGAAAAGATTGCTCCCATGATGGAAAATCGCACACCAGAATATCCGCGCCAGTGGGAAGCACTTTCAAAGGCCATTCCACAGGCGCAGTTCGATTATTCGGAAATGAGCGCCATCGGTGCAGTCATCAAAAACCTGCCGGCTCCCTGTAGCCTGCACCTTGCCAACAGCTCTGTAGTGCGCTATGCACAACTGTTCGATATTCCGGCCAACGTGGAAATTCTGTCCAACCGAGGCACCAACGGTATAGAAGGTTCACTTTCTACTGCATTGGGATATGCCACAGCTTCCGACAAACTGAACTATCTGTTCATCGGCGACCTGAGTTTCTTCTACGACATGAATGCGCTGTGGAATTCCAACTACGGAGCCAACATACGCATCCTCTTGCTCAACAACGAGGGAGGGGAAATCTTCCATGCGCTTCCGGGACTGGAACTGCATGAGAATGCCCGCCGCTTCGTAACAGCCACTCACTGTGCCACAGCAAAAGCCTGGGCAGAAGACCGGGGATTCGAATACCTTTCCGCTCGCAACAGCGAAGAACTGAATGCAGCTGTAACCGTCTTTACCCAAGCCTCTGTCACCAACCGCCCGATGCTTCTGGAAGTATTTACAGACAAGAATCTGGACATTGAGATGCTGAAGGAATATTATCATAATCTGAAAAAAGAATCATAAAAACCCGATACATATGTCACAACAAAGAGAATGGAAAACCATCAAAGAATATCAGGATATTCTTTTCGAGTTTTATAATGGCATAGCCAAGATTACCATCAATCGTCCCCGCTACCGCAATGCGTTCACTCCAACCACTACGACTGAAATCAGCGATGCGCTGTACTACTGCCGCGAGTGTCAGGACATCAATGTAGTGGTACTGACCGGAGCCGGCGACAAAGCCTTCTGTTCCGGTGGCGACATGCACGTAAAAGGACACGGAGGTTATGTAGGAACCGACGGTGTACCTCGCCTGAATGTGCTGGATGTACAGAAACAAATCCGCTCTATCCCGAAGCCGGTTATTGCCATGGTAAACGGATACGCCATTGGTGGCGGACACGTATTGCATGTAGTGTGCGACCTGACTATTGCTTCCGAAAATGCCATCTTCGGTCAGACCGGACCGCGTGTAGGTAGTTTCGATGCAGGTTTCGGTTCTTCTTATCTGGCTCGTATCGTAGGACAGAAAAAGGCACGCGAAATCTGGTTCCTCTGCCGTCAGTATTCTGCACAGGAAGCACTCGACATGGGACTGGTAAACAAGGTAGTTCCTTTCGACCAGCTGGAAGACGAAGTGGTAGAATGGGCAGAAACCATGATGCAGCACAGTCCGCTCGCACTGCGTATGATTAAAGCCGGTCTGAATGCCGAACTGGACGGACAGGCCGGAATACAGGAACTGGCCGGCGATGCCACCATGCTATATTACATGACAGAAGAAGCTCAGGAAGGTGGAAAAGCGTTCCTCGAAAAACGTAAGCCCGACTGGAGCAAATATCCTAAATTCCCCTAATTTACTGATCCGGCACTTGAGCAGACCGATTTTTATCAGTCCGTTCAAGTGCCGAAAATATAATTACGCCCATGTATCAATTGCAAATCATTCCGCGCACCCTGCATTTCAAACAGCCGGCAGGCACTTCGCGCGGTATTTATACAACCCGCCGTGTATGGTATCTGTTGCTGACAGACACCGTCAGCGGACAATATGGAGTAGGCGAATGTGCTCCTCTCCCTGCCCTCAGTTGTGACGACCTTCCGGAATACGAAGAAATCCTGCAGGCCCACTGCCGTGAGGTAGAACGTAACGGATGCATCGACTACGAAGCGTTGCGCCCTTATCCGTCCATGCTTTTCGGTCTGGAAACAGCCATGCAGCATCTTCATGCAGGAAGTCTGCAGTTATGGCCCACTCCTTTCTCCGAAGGCCGGCAGGGAATCCCCATCAACGGACTGATCTGGATGGGCAACTTCGACGAGATGTACCAGCGGATTGAAGAAAAAATGAAAGCCGGATTCCGATGCATCAAACTGAAAATCGGAGCCATCGACTTTGAACGGGAACTGGAACTTCTTTCACACATCCGCAAGCATTTTTCTCCCGAACAGATTGAGCTGCGTGTAGATGCCAACGGAGCTTTTTCTCCGGAAGATGCTCCCCGTAAGTTGGAGCAGCTGAATGAATTTCAGTTGCATTCTATAGAACAGCCTATCCGTGCCGGACAATGGCAAGCCATGAAACAGCTTTGTGCCACCACTCCATTCCCCATTGCGCTCGACGAGGAACTGATAGGTATAAACGAAAGAGAACGCAAAATAGAATTGCTGGATACCATCCGCCCGCAATACATCATTCTGAAACCCTCGCTTCACGGAGGTATTCAAGGTTCTCAGGAATGGATTACACTGGCTGCCGAACGCGGCATCGGTTCGTGGGTGACTTCGGCACTGGAGTCGAACATCGGACTCAATGCCATCGCCCAATGGTGTGCAACCTTACAGCCCTCACTGCCACAAGGTTTGGGTACCGGACTTCTTTTTACAGATAATGTAGACTATCCACTGCACATCCAGGGAGACTGCCTGTGGTATCATCCGGAAGAAGCAGAACCCGACTTAAAACAATGGTTACAACAATGAATTTCCACACAGATATTTCCCGGCAAAGCATAACCATCGACGGAGTGCGATACACTTGTACCGATGCCACTCCGTCCGACGGGATGCCAAGCCGCTTGCAAAACCATTTTCGCAAGGAATACGGAGCAGACAGCTTTCATGTCCAGATAGCCGACTTCCTTGCCGAATGGTTCGACGGTTCCGACACCCTTCAGGTACATACTTCCGGCTCTACCGGAACTCCCAAACAACTCCGGGTAGAAAAGCAGCGCATGATGAACAGTGCCATGCTTACGCTTTCGTTTCTTCACCTCCGGGAAGAAGATACTGCCATGCTCTGCATGCCTCTGCAGTACATTGCAGGAAAGATGGTTGTTGTCCGTGCTTTGGTAGGAGGACTGAATCTTATCCCCGTTGCTCCCTGCGGACATCCTATGCAGTCGCTCTCGCAGACTCCGGTCTTCTCGGCCATGATTCCCATGCAGGTATTCAACTCGCTACAAGTGCCTGAAGAAGCAGAGAAACTGTCTCGTATCCGGCATCTTATCATCGGTGGTGGAGCAGTCGACGAGGAACTGGGAAAACAACTGCACTCCTTTCCGCACGCAGTATGGAGCACATACGGCATGACCGAAACCTTGTCGCACATAGCCTTGCGCCGTCTCAATGGTCCGGAAGCATCCGAATGGTACACTCCCTTTTCGAATGTATCTCTCACACTGTCTGCAGACCAGACACTGATTATCGATGCTCCTCTGGTCAGCCCCATCCGGCTCGTGACCAACGACATTGTGGAGTTCAACCCGCAGGGACAGTTCCGTATTTTAGGCCGAAAAGACAATACCATCAATACAGGTGGAGTAAAAGTCCAGATTGAGCAGGTAGAAGCCCGGCTGAAGCCTCTGCTGCCTTTCGCATTTCAAATCACGGCTGCCCCCGACAGCAAGTTTGGCGAGCGCATCGTTCTTCTGGTACAATCGGAAAATCCAGTGACAGAAGAAAACCTGCACGAAGCCTTCCGGCAATTACCTCCCTACTGGAGACCCAAGCAGATTATCTGCCTGCCCCAACTCCCCTTGACGGGAAGCGGAAAACCCGACCGTGCTACAGCCCGCAAAATAGCCTCATCAACCCAGATTCCGGGTTAGCTACAACCTGCTCCTCTACCAGTCCTTTCTGATAAGGAGTACAGTTTTTCCCCGAAAAAAGTAGAGTACTTTCAAGGAGAAACTGTAATCCTTACTTAAAAGGACTGGCAATGATTCGTATAAGCCAAGACTCTTCCATTAATTTTAGGCACAAATTCAAACATAATTCAATCTTTTTTGTTAATTTTAAATCATTGAAGTTTTCACAAACCCATTGCCCTGCTTGACAAGGTTTCGGCCGACAAGTTCACAAGGCTCACACATGATGTATGATGCTACGAGTCTACTTGACCGATTACTCACCCCCCTGTCAACCCGTTTACATACCACCTGTAAGTGGTGCTTGCGAAACTGAAATTAAATTAGTTAGTATAAATTCCAAACAGAACAACTATGGAAGACGTTTCTTTCCTTATTCCACTCCTGCTCACCATTGGCGGGTTAGTAATCGGAGCCTTACTCAAGTCTCTGCTTAAACACAGTCGTATCCCTTATACAGTAGGCCTGTTTGCCATTGGTCTGGCTTTAGGTCTTCTTAACCGTACAGGTGTGTTCGATTTCTGGCCCAATCTGACAGAAGCCGTCGATTCTGTAGCCAATATCCATCCGGACCTTATTTTATACTTGTTTCTTCCCATCCTGATTTTCGATGCAGCTTACGAGCTCAATCTGCATATCTTCAAAAAGACGCTGGCCAACGCCACCTTACTGGCCGTACCCGGACTCATCATCTGTATGCTGCTCACCGGAGCACTGCTGGTGACAGTCGGCCATGTTGTTCCCGGATTCGGTTCCTGGACCTGGCCCTTTGCCCTGATGTTCGGTGCCCTGATCAGTGCCACCGACCCTGTAGCCGTAGTTGCCCTGCTGCATGAACTGAAAACCAGCAAGCGTTTCTCTACCCTGGTCGATGCAGAATCCCTTCTCAACGACGGTACCGGTATCGTATGTTTCATGCTGTTCTTTGGTGCATATGCCGGAACAGGTGACAGCGCTTCCGCTTCTCCCGTCCTCGAATTTATCCAAGTAGTCAGCATCAGTACCGTGTTAGGCTTCCTCTTGGCACGCATTGTACTTTGGTTCATCACCCGTATCAATTCCGAAGAGATGATACAAAACAGCGTCATCATCCTTTCGGCCTACCTCACCTTTATACTTTCCCAGTATTATTTAGGTGTATCGGGAGTCATTGCCCTGCTGGTATTCGGCCTTACCATTACCTATGTAGGAAAACCGCGACTCAAGCCACAGGTCAACACATTCATGGAAAGCTTTTGGGAACTGCTTACCTACATTGCCAATACACTGATATTTATCCTCGTAGGTATTGTCATCGCAGAAAAAGTAGACTTCTCCTGGAGCTCTTTTGCCATCCTGCTGCTTATCTATGTCTGCCTCAACCTCTTCCGGTTCGCTATGATTATGCTGCTCTATCCGCTCATGAAACGGATGGGTTACGGACTCAGCAAGCGTGAATCAGTCATTCTTACCTGGGGCGGACTACGCGGTGCATTGGGTATGACACTGGCGCTGATGGTATCGTATACCCCGGCTATTCCTGAAGACATACGCAGCCAGATTTTGTTCTTTACTGCCGGAATTGTGACCTTGACCCTCTGCGTCAACGCTACCACTACCCGCTGGCTGCTCAACAAGCTGGGCCTCATCCAAGTACCTTCGGCAAGACTGATGATGGATTACGGAATAAAAAGTTCCATCCGTGAAAACTCAGAAAAATATCTGGAACGACTGGAAAAACGGGAAGCATTGGCTGGTTCAGACTGGAAGAAAGTCAGCAAATATCTGACCGAAGTGCCCCAAGAACCTCCACACACTCCCGGAACTCATGCCGTACTGACCGAAATCCGGCTGCGCGTACTCGACAGAGAAAAGACAACCTGCCGTACCATCTACGACGAAGGCATCATCAAGCCCATGAGTTTCCGCCGTCTGATGAACTCATTGGACGAATTGTACGACCACGACGGAACCTATCCGCTCAACTACCGGAACTCTATCTTCAGATACTGTCATCGCACAGCTATCTTGAACAAGTTGCGCAAGCGTTCGTTCCTGCAAGACACCATGAGTTTCTATTTCCGCGAACGGATTGCTTCCATCTACGACCTAGGCCGAGGATTTATCATCATACAAAAAGAAGATTTAAAACTGCTCGAAGAACTGCAGACCTCCGATCTCTTGTCCAAAGAGCAGAAACACGTACTGGATACATTGCGACAGGAAGTCAGCCACAACATACAAGAGATGGAAAGCCTGATCAATGAACTGGCAGAAAGTTTCCCGAGAGCCTACCGACACGCCCTCACCCAGAAATCCATCCGTATGCTCCTGAGCAACGAACGCCGCCAGATACGCCAACTGATATCCAACGGTATTTTGTCTGAAAAAGATGCAGAACCTCTGTTCGAAAGTGTCGACGAACGTGCTGACAAACTGAACCGATTCCAGAATACCACGATAGGTACAGTCTTACGGCATTTATTAAAAACATCAAAGCAGAAGCAATGAAAACAGTTCGGCTAATCACCTGCAACGATTCTTTTCAGGCCCATCTTATACAAGGTGCCTTGAAAAACGAAGGAATTGACAGCATCCTGCAAAACGACAATACCTCCGGAGTATTGAGAGGATACATCAGTCCCATATCCGGAGTAGACATTTTTGTAGCCGAAGAGCAGTACGAAGAAGCCTTTGCCCTTCTCGAGAGAAACCAGATGATAGGAGAGCAATTAAAGTACTGTCCATACTGTCATTCCGACCAAATCAAGTTTGTACTGAATCAGGCCCACCGCACCCGTGCCATCTTTGCAGTTATTTTAGGCCTGCTCTCCGGAGCACCTCCCGGAACCGAACATTGGGAATATATCTGCAAAAAGTGCGGAAAGCATTTCGACCGGCCTGTATCCAGGAAAAGCAATAATGACAACCGGGAATCTTCGTAAGCCTCCGAAGAAATGCATATTGTAGCGTGTAACAAAGCTTGCTACCTTTGCTTAAAAAAGTAATTTTATGATGACACGTGAAGAAATCCTTTCCATAGAGGAGTATTGTGCAGAACATAAGGTATCGCACATAGTCTGGATAACACTATGCGCTATTGGCTATACAACAAGCCGGTGAACATGCGTATGGGGTTCAATGGTCTAAGTGGTATAGTGAACAATAATATGGGGATGAACATACGCAGCGGAGATGTATTCGTGTTTGTCAATGCCGCGAGGAACCGGATGAAGATTCTGCATCGCGAGGAAGGCGGTCTGGTGTTGTATGCGTTGCGCATAGAAATGGGCAGAATGCGCCTTTCCTTCAGTGATGAAACGGAGGGGCTTTCCACTATGTTCGCTCATGCAGACTTGGTATCCACTGCAAGGTCTGCCATGGAAAGCGCATATGTCAGGCGTATGAAGATGCTTTCGTCCAGTCTCTGAAAAAGTACTTTTATTGTAGAGAAAATCGCTGTTCCACTTGTATGGAATGGCGATTTTTAGTATCTTTATACCAGGAAAAGATAAGGAAAATGTCATCAAGGGATCAGGAAATATTGCGTCTTCATGCAGAACTGGCAAAGCTTCAAGCTGATAAAATCAAGCTTGAGGAAGAAGGCTGCAGGCTCAAGTCTGAGAAAGCCAAGCTTGAGGAAGAAAGTTGCCGACTCAGAGCTGAGAAAACCAGACTTGAAGAGGAAGGCCGTAAGCTCAAGTTGGAGAAGGATAAGATGCAGGGAGTCATTGACAGCCTGCAGAACCAGATGACCTGGTTACGCAAGAAGCTTTTCGGTTCAATGAGCGAAAAGAGACTGCCGATGTCCCCGTCCGTCCTCGAACCGACGCTTTTCGATATGCCCTTGCCGGAGGAAGAACAGGCCGCATTGGATGCGGAGGTCAAAAAAATGGAGGAGCAGAACGCAAAGACCATCGAGGTGAAGTCCCACAAGCGTGAAGTACGCAAGCCCGTAATGAGAAAGGACCTTCCAGTGGAAGAAACCCATATCTATCCGGAAGGGATCAATCTTGAAGAATATACCGAGATAGGTGTCGAGACTACTGACAGAATCGCTATCCGTCCTGCCGTGATGTACATCGACCGTACTGTCCGTCACAAGTTTGTCCTCAAGTCAAGCCTTCAGATCAAGGAACCGGAAAAACAAACCTTCATCATCGCTCCAATGCCGGAGATGATAATCCCGAAAGGAATGGCATCGGAAAGCCTTCTTGCAGACATCCTCATTGATAAATACGTCTACCACCTCCCGTTCTACAGGGTTATGCAGAAATACAAGGAGCTGGGAGTCCTTCTGAGTGACTCCACCATTGGTGACTGGTTCGCAGCCGTATGTTCAAAACTACGGCCACTGTATGACAAACTTCGGGAAAGAATAATGTCTTCAGACTATATACAGGTTGATGAGAGTACGTTGCCGGTTATCGACAACGAGAAGCACCGTGCCGTCAAGGGATACATCTGGGCAGTAAGGGAAGCCGTGTCAGGTGACGTCTACTTCCACTATGACATGGGGTCACGCAGTGGACAGACCGCCAGAAAACTGATTGGCGGTTATCGGGGAACTATACAGTCTGACGGCTATGAGGTATATGAAGCATACGAAGGTGCTCCCGGCAAGAGACTTCTCGGTTGCTGGGCACATGCAAGACGTAAATTCGTTGAAGCTCTCGACGAAGACAGGAAGCATGCAAGCGAAGCCCTTGTATATATAGGAAAGTTATATGGTATCGAAAAGGAGATGAAGGAAGCGGGTCTTGAATCTGATGCAATCCAGGAGCGCCGAGGGAAGGAATCCTACAGGATAATACAAGAGTTCGAGAGATGGATGGACTCCGTATCCGGACGCTTCACCCCGAAATCAAGAATGGGGAAAGCTTTGGTCTACACATATACCCTCCTTCCACGTCTGAGCCGATATGTTCTTGATGGCAGATACCATATCGACAACAATGGCGTGGAGAATGCAATCCGTCCTTTAGCGGTTGGACGCAAGAACTACCTCTTCTGCGGAAACCACGATGCAGCTGTCAGAACAGCCATCGTCTACTCACTCATCAGCAGCTGCAAGGCGCACGACATCGATGTTCGCACATGGCTTGTAGACATCCTCAAAAGAATCCCAACAGAAAAAGACATTAACCAATTACTGCCGGGTAACTGGAAGGTACTACCCGCTAATAGCAGGTAATAGCCGCTACTACCAACTACTAGCCGCCACTACTAGGTACTACCTCGGCAATGGCGGCTAATTGCTATTTATATGTACTTGGTCGGATGCTTACCAAGCAAAAAATCCATTGGAAATAAGTTCCGCAAGAACTAGTGCTTTTTATAAACAGCCTCGTATATTTTCTCTGTACAATTGATAGATAGATTGGAGAAAAACAGATTTTATTGCAAAATTCATTCTTGCTTTTATATGCAACGATGAATAGCTCATTTCCTTATCGTCACTCTATATATAATAAGGTATATATAAATTAAAAAATCGTTCCACTCGAAATTTTATTATTAATTGTGTTGAATAAGACTCAATAGTTCGTTAAAAATTAGCCCAGCCTAAGCGGCTCTGGCAGTAAATAAAATGAGTTCTTTGAAAAGTTTGTCAATT
>PPYF01303972.1_pt1 | contig 56911 bp, 56 predicted proteins | sample 1559871 | NCBI WGS metagenome assembly PPYF01 (sample SAMN08240021, study PRJNA423297) | Human gut metagenome, whole genome shotgun sequencing project.
AATGGCTCTTTAGAGCCGGCTAGTACCACAGGCTTATAGCCGCAGAGGAAACCACCAGCTGAGCTGGTGGTCATGATTTAGTAGAAAGGAAGAAAAATGAAACGAATGATTTTGGCATCCGGCTCTCCGAGACGGAAAGAATTGCTTCAGATGTTGGAGGTTCCTTTTGAGGTGCTTGTATCGGACACTAAAGAAGTAATCACAAAAAATGAGCCGGCAGAAGTGACGAAAGAATTGTCATATCAAAAAGCGATGGCAGTTGCCGAGCAGGTAGAAGAAGGAATCATTATTGGTGCGGATACGGTTGTTTCGATTGATGGAAAAATTCTTGGAAAACCGGCAGATACAGAAGAAGCGAGAGAAATGATTTATAAATTACAGGGAAAAAGTCATATGGTGTATACCGGTGTTACGGTGATTGCAAAATCAGGTGATATGGTATCTGCGTCATCATTTGCTGAGGGAACGAAGGTGAATGTAGCGCCGATGACAGAAAATGAGATTGAGGCTTATATTTCGACCGATGAACCATATGATAAAGCCGGAGCATATGGCATTCAAGGCTTGTTTGGCAAGTTTATTGAAGGGATTAAGGGGGACTACTTCAATGTGGTTGGTCTTCCCGTTCACAGGCTGTATGAAGAATTAAAAAAATTTGATTAGTTACTATTCCGTGTGATGGGGTGGTGGCTGTTTCGAAATTGTGTTGGGGTTATTCCGGCTTGCTTTTTAAAGGCGCAGGAAAATGCCTGACCATCACAAAAGCCGAGACTGAGCGCAATGGATAAAATACTGCGGTTTGTATGTGTTAATTCGGTTTTGGCATACTCCATTGTTTCCTGGATGAGATATTGTTTTAAAGTCATGCCGGTCTCTTTGTGGAAGCGGGCAGAAAGATATTTTGGATGATAACCCAAATGTTTTGCAATATCTGATACGGTGATGTGGTATGCCTGATTCCATTTGACATAGTTTTTGACATTCTGCAATAAATAATCACGGTAGGAATGACTAAGCAGTGTTTTCTTCTGCGACTGATTATACAATTCCAATAAAATCTGCAGGGTATACATATTATTCGTTTGTTCATCATGGTAAACAAAATTCGCATTATTAAGTTCCAAAAAGGCATTATGGATGCGGTTTGGGGAGGATATTTGCCCCTGCTTAGGAAGAAAAATAACCGGTTCGTCTTTAAATCCGAAAAATAAGCAGTCAAAATGAAGCCAGTAGAAGGTGCAGAGGGATGGGGCAAAACCAAATTGCTGTCCCGGCTCCATAATTAAGTATTCATTTTCATTTACGACATACCGGTCTGTTTCGTCTGCAATGGAAAGTGTTCCGTTTGTTACTATGATTAATTCATTTTCCATTAGTTCACGTGACATATGAATCCAATCCGGCGAACCTGCCTCAAAGAATCCATTGAATTTATAGTGTACCTGCGCTGCCGTTGATATTCTAATATCTTTCATTTTTTAACGTTCTCCCTGCTTGGTTTTGCGATTAATATGTTGTTAATATATAGTATAAGATAATTATCTTACTTTTTCAAACAAAACCTAACCCTTTTTTTATTTACTTATTGTCTTTTTTGTGTAATAGTAAGGATACAAAAACAAAGGGAGGATTTTTTATGAATCAGGATATTTCAATTTGTGTTTTGACGGAGAATGAGATGGGCTGGACTGAACCATTTGAGTTAGACAAAGTACAGATTTTAGACAATTATTATTTGTCTGCTCAGAAGTCGGATATAGCTTTCTTGAAAAAAATGGATACTGCGCGCCTACTGGCTGGATTTCGAACGACAGCAGGGATTGATACAAAGGGTGTCAGACCGTATGGCGGATGGGAAGATAGTTTGCTTGGCGGTCATTGTGTCGGCCATTATCTTACGGCTCTTGCACAGGCGGTGAAGGTGACTGGTGATAAAGAACTGAAAGAAAAATCTCAGACGTTAATTGCCGGTTTGGAAGAATGTCAGAAGAAACTTGGCACCGGGTTCCTTTTTGGGGCAAAAGTGGAAGATAAAGAGGATGTTGAGAAGCAGTTTGATATTTTGGAGGGAAAGAAAAAGGGCGAGACGTGGGTTCCATGGTATAATATGCATAAGGTTCTTGCCGGTCTTGTAGATACTTATAAATATACGGGAAATGAAACAGCTCTTTTGGTTGCGGAAAAATTGGGTGACTGGATTTATGCGCGTGTGAGTAAATGGGATTTAAAAACGAATCAAAAGGTATTGGAGACGGAATATGGCGGCATGAATGATTGTTTGTATGAATTGTATTCCTACAGTCATAATAAGCACCATTTAGAGGCGGCGCAGAAATTTGATGAGAAAGCACTTTTTTTGATGGCTGCGAAAGGTGAAAAAAACTGCCTGGATGGAAAGCACGCGAATACCCAGATTCCTAAGTTTATCGGTGCGATTAAGCGGTATAATGTGTTAAAACAGCTGGGGGAGGCAAAACAGGAAGATGAAGCATATCTTGCAGATGCTGAGAAGTTTTTTGGAATGGTTGTGAAACGACATTCTTTTATTACCGGCGGCATCAGTGTGATGGAGCATTTTCGGAAAGATTATCATCTGGATGAGATTCGTACGCAGACAAATTGTGAGAGCTGTTGTGCGCACAATATGTTAAAACTTGCAAAAGAGCTATTTAAGGCAACAAGGAAAAAGGAGTATGCCGATTATTATGAGACAACTTTGCGGAATGCGATTATGGGAGCGGTAAAAACGGAGAGTGGAGCAGCATCTTATTTTACGCCGATGGCAACCGGGTATTACAAAACGTTTGGTGAGGAGGAGCCGGAAAAGAATATGTTCTGGTGCTGTACCGGAAGTGGCATGGAGAATTTCACGAAACTGGGCGACAGTATTTATTTTCGTGCCAATGATACGCTGCTTGTAAATCAATATGTCGCTTCAAAAGTGACTTGGGAGGAAAAGAATCTTGTGCTTACACAGAAGTCGGATGTGACAAAATCAGAGGAGATTTCTTTTGTATTAAATGCATTGCATGACAAAGAAATATCGGATGTGGCGATTGCACTTCGGATCCCGGATTGGATGCATGGGGAAGCCACGATTTATGTAAATGGCGCGGAGAAAATGACAGCAGCCGGTAATAGCGAGTATGTTTTATTGGAGCGTAACTGGGAGGATGGTGATGTGATAATGGCAAAATATCCGATGTCAGTGGAGTCTGTTGGACTTTTGGATCAGGATGCCGTGTTTGCTTTTCGGTACGGACCGACGGTTCTGGCTGCAAAACTTGGGAAAGAAAAGATGGGAGAGGCGACATGGGCAGGAATTGACCTTACCGCACCTCTTTATAAGGTAGTAGGAAATGAGTGCAGGAAAGACACAATTGCGTATGGTGAACCAAAAACGACAGAACTGCTTGACAATGAAACGCTGACGATTCAAAAAGAGACCTCTGTGAATGAGTTTGTCAGTCATATAGAGCACTATCTGGTACGTGATACGGAAAGCGAAACCTTGTCGTTTCATCTGAAAGGAACGGATGCTGATACGACATTTGAAAATGGACTACAGTTTGTTCCGTTTAATACACTAAATGATGAGCGGTATGGTATTTATTGGTATTTTGATACTGAGAAAAATAACGATAAGGAATGGATAAATAGTATAATTTAGTGCGAATACAAGCTATAAAGCGCGTATTCGCGCTATTTTTTTTGCTTTTTTTTGCAGAAAAACTTAAAAAGTGTACAAAAAATGAAAGGAGGAAATGACATAATGCCGAGGGCAAAATTGACATTTGAAGAGCGTGTGTGGTTGGAGGAAGCATTAAACAAGAAAGTAAATCACATGGAGATATGTAGATACCTTGGTATCAGTACATATCAACTTCAAGTTGAAAGAAAGCTTGGCTGGATAAAAAAAGAACAGAGATACAGTGCTGAAAAAGCGCAGCATGCATTGAAGTAAAGAAATTGATTAGTAAGTAGGAAAGGATGTATTGACAAATGAAAGGAAGATTAAAAAAAATCCTATCGTTCTTTTTGGTTATTGGGTTAGTAGGTGGTGTGTGCCAGATACCAGCAGAGAAAACTTTGGCAGCAACAACGCCTGTTAAACTTGATAATTTAGGTTCGCATGGCACAACAAAGATTGGTAGTAAAACCAAATCTGGGGACTGGTACAAGATGACAGTGGACGGAAAAAAAGCCTTCTGTATGAATCTTGGTTATACTTGTCACACTGGAGACCAATACAGTGCTAATTCCTCTGGTTCATATTCAACAGCGGATGGAGGGAAAAAAGCTTTAAAAGCATACATTGGATATTGGTATGACAAAACTATGAAAAAGAGTAATAAAGCTTATGTTATTGCACAAGCACTGCTCTGGGGAGTTCAGGAAGGAAAAACTTCTGAGAGTGAATTAAAAACAATTATTACTAGTGTAAAAAGTGCTTCTGGATATTATAGCTCCAAAACAACAAATCAGTTATATAGTCAGATATTTAAAAAAACAGGAACATTGAGTGTGGACTTCAAAGAATATAAGTACAGCGGAAACAGTTCTCATCGGCAGGTGTTATTGCAATTAAAGGCAGAAACTGAAGAAAGTCCAGAACCTCATTCTGTAAATACTAATTCCAATTATCGCCAAAAGATACGATTTACAAAAATGGACGATGACGGAAGACCAGTTGCAGGGGCAAAGTTTTCAATTGAAGCAAAAGACATTGATACGTTGTATTATTACAAACTAAATGATAAGGGTTCCAACACGGATGAAGAAATCCCTGATTTCACCATAGAAACCACAACCGACAGCAATGGACAATTTACAATTCGCTATACCTACCATATTCAGTCAGAAACTTTTTACTTTTACACAGATACGGAACTGAAGGGTATGACAGCTGCTGAAAAAGAAAAAGCTGAACGCGATATGGATGAAGCAGGTCAAAGACATGGTGCCGGGATGACTCAAAGTGCAGCGGAACAACTGATGGAAAAAAGTCTGAAAGAAAAATTGGATAAAGTCAATAACCAGTACATTATCAAGGAGTTGGATACCGGAAATCCTAATTTGATTCTTGACCCGAAATTGGCAAAGGGCGTAACCGTTATATGTGATGCAGATGATTCTGATTTTAACTATGGTGTCAGTGGTATAACAGACAATGTTATAAAAGATGTAAAAGGAATTAATAATCACAAAAAAGCTACAGTAAAGGTAAAGAAGTTAGTAAGTAATACAAGTGACAAAAAAGCGCATGGTGATGCCAGTGTGGATGGGGCGGTCTATCAATTGTTTGATGATGCTGCCTGTACGAAAACAGCCACTGTGTATGATACAAAAGGGAAACCCAAAACAGCAGACATATATGTTATTAAAAATGGTGAGTTAGAAACCGATTACTTGCGAGCAGGGGAGACTTATTACTTAAAAGAGAAAAAGGCTCCGGAAGGATTCTTATTATCGGATGAAGTATTAAAAATTCAGGTGGATGGTAATAGTTTAACACAGGAGTTCACACCTAATGCAAAAACATATGAGGTGCAGGAAACGGAAAAGAAAGGTCATCTGGAGATTTATAAATTTACAACGGCTGGTTCAACCGGTCCGGCTAAGTTTGAAAAAGGAGCGACTTTCGAGGTAACGAAAAAGGGAAAGAAATATGAGGAGTGCAAAGAGGATGAGCGTGCGATTTTAGTAGCCGATGAAAATGGACACGCTAAAACAACCGAAGCATTAGCTTATGGTACTTATGTGATTCATCAGACAAAAACAGGAGATGCAGACACAGAAAAAATTGCAGATGAAGAAATTGAAATTGGTATGGATATTACTTCTGCAGCGTTGAATTATAAGGTTTATACAAGGCTTTATAACAACGCACCATTCAAAGCTCATCTGCGGATAATAAAGAAGTCAAAGAACACGGAAAAGACGGTATTGAAAGCAAATACCAAATATCAGATTTATCAAGTTGGAACAGATGGCACAGAGAAAAGAGTAGAACAGTCATTTTTCAATGGAAATACCATGATAAAGGTAGGTACCGATGAATATCCATTTGTTACAGATGCCAGTGGAGAGGTTCTTACGGCACAGGGATTATCTTCCGGTAAATATCGGATTTATGAGATTGATTCTGCCAGTGGATTGCATATTACTACAAAATTCATTGAGTTTGTGGTAGATAGCAAATCGGATAATTACAAGATGGAAAAAGATGCAGAGGGAAATTCTTTTGCAACCATTACTTTGGATTATCTTAATGAAGATACCTATGGAAAATTGAAAATTTACAAGTCCGGTGAAATGCTGAGCAAATATGAAAACGGTCAATTTATTTATGAAGAGAAACCGCTAAAAGGTTCAACTTTTGAAATCTATGCAGATGGAAATATTGAAACACAGGATAACCAGGGAACCAACTGGTTTGACGATGGAGAACTGGTTGCTACGATTAAAAGCGGCGAGAAAGCAGTTTTTACAAAAGATTGTAAAGGAATTACCGGATATGAAGTGAAAGACGGTATCGTAACAGTAAATCTCCCATTGGGTAAATACAAGGTAAAAGAAACAAAAACACTGTATGGTTACCTGCTTCCGGAGAAAGACTGGTCTGTTGAATTTAACTGGAACAATAAGGATGAAGAATATGTTCTTAACTCTACCAGTGCAACGAATACAGAGGGCATATTGTCTGTTTTCAATGAGCGCGCAAAGACTGCAGTTGAGATAAAAAAGACAGACGAAGAAACTACTAAGCCAATTAAGGATGTAACCTTTGGCTTATACAGTAAGGATGCCATTTACAATGCAGACGGAAAGCAAATTGCGTCGGCGGACGAAAAATTAGGCACTGTTATTACAGACGAAAAAGGACAGGCAGTATTTAATTTGGATTTGCCTCTTATGAGTGAAAATTATGGTAAAGAGGCAGCCAGTGGCAGTGCGGTATCTGTATCAGGCAGTGCAGTCACAGCAGAGACAAACACGCTTAACTCTGGTGACTATTATCTAAAAGAGGAAAGTGTGCCGGGTGGTTACTATCTGGATAGTACATTATTGCCTGTACATTTAGAGTATAAGGATGATAAGACAGCTGTGATTGAAAAGAAGCTGACACATAAAAACAAACAGACAGAAGTGCAGATGGATAAAACCTCAGTTGCAGGAAGTGAAGAAATCGAGGGATGTCATTTGCAGATTTCGGATGAAGATGGAAATGTGATTCTGTCATGGACATCCGGAACGACTACGGAAGTAAAAGTAAATCAGGACTTGGGATATCAGAATTTGCTTACAGCATTTACAGCGGACAAGCACAGAACGCTTCGGGGCTTGTATCAGCATAAGACTTACATACTAACAGAGACAAGACCGGCAGATGGATATGTGACAGCAGACAGTATCGCTTTTCAGTTGCAGGAAAGCAGCACTGAACCAGGGAAAACACTGGTGTCAATCCGGAATGCAGATGGAAATTTTGTTCTGCAGGAGTCCAATGTAGTTCATATGGTGGACTATAAAACTACTGTCACTTTCAAGAAGAAGAGCAGTGATGAAACATTGCTTGGTGGTGCAAAGATGGCTGTATATGACAGTCAGGGAAATAAGGTAACAGAATTTACTACAGAAAAAGGTAAGAAAAAGATATTTACCGGATTATTAAAGGTAGGGGAAACCTACACCTTTAAGGAAATCGAAGCACCGGAAGGATATGAATTGGCGAAACCGGTCACATATCAGATCAAGGACACAAAAGATGAGCAGATCGTGTCTATGGTGGATAAAAAACTGGGAATTATCACAACCAAAACACCAAAGAAGTTTTGGGAAGGTAAGGACAGTAAAACATCACCGAAGACAGGATATTTGTATCTGATATTTGGGTTGTTGTTAGTAGGTTTAAGTGGTGGCACAGCAGGCATCATGTTGTGGAGGAAAGGGAAAAAATATGAGAAAAACAAGTAGATTTATAAGCATCTTATCTTTATTGGTATTAGTTTTGGTAATGCTGCCCGGCGTTGGTGTCCGGGCGGCAGCTCCGGAGTTAATTCAAAAAGAAAAACAGTATGTCACACTCAACGAAAAGGAAAAGCAACCGTTTGATAAAAGCATTGTTATCGATGGAAAGACTTATCAGCTGCAGAATGTGTCATACGAAACTGTTAGCAAAAATCCGGTAAAAGTAAAAGAAAAAGTAACATTGATAAAAAAGACAAAGCCTATGAAGAAAAGTGAATCTTTTGAGGCGGAGAAGAAGATAACGAAAGACGGTGTTACATATAAGTTGATCGGAGTCGGCAAAAAAGAAAAAAAGAGTAAGAAAAAGTGGAAGCAGACAGTGGCCGCTTATTCTGAATTTGATTCATTGTCAGATGCCAATAAGGCATCCAGTCAAAAGACGGTAACGGTTACAGACAAAAAGACCGGCAAAATGGTAGCGGTTCCTTGTATGAAAACTTCCACGAGAAAAACAGCAGAAACATGGGATTATTCTCATATCGATATACTGTTTTCCGGGTATGATGCGGAGACTTTTATCTGGCAAGATTTAAAAGTTAAGAAAAACACGCAGGAACCTTTAAAAGGATATGAAACGGCATTGATTGAAAGTGTAGGTGGCAATCCGGACAAGTATAAGGTTCAAAAGATTGCCTGGAATGGAAAAAGTTATAAGAAAAATGGTACCATTTACCGAAAAGCAAGGGCTACTGTTAGAAAAAAGATACCACACTACCGGGTTGATTACTCTGGAAGTATAACACATACAGAAGAACCAGACTATGTGTACTCTTGCACTTATGCAGGAGTAAAAGAAACAGATAGTAAGGATATTTCTTATGTTGTGGCTGCGAAAGCTAATTATCAGTTAGAGCAGACCAAAGAGACAAAGAAAGCTCCGGTGTTATTTATAACTTTAGCAGTAGTGTTGGTGGTGGCAGCTGTTGTTGGAATATTATTTATTCTGGTAAAAAAAAGAAAGATAAAGGAAGGAGGGGATAGTCATGGCAAAATTAGCAAAAAACATAGTTGATTTTTGTGGGACGGTGGCTCCGTACTCATATGTTTTTGCTATAGTCACTGCATTAGTTGTGGGAATTATGCTCGCAGTGCCAAGTGAAAAGTTACATGATAAAGCAAAGAGCTACGGTGGCTGGGCTATTATAGGAACAGCATTAATTGCTGGATGCGTAACCGTTGGTAAGGGAATTGCAACAAATTGGAGCTTTTAAGCATGAAGTAAAAAAGTACGGTAGGGGGACTTTTCCCCCTTACTGTATAGGAGCTGACTATGGGGAAAAATAAAAAGAATAATGAATTGCGATTGGAGCGATTCTTTGGAAATGGAATAATAATTTTAGTTGTTTTAATTGTGGAAGACCTGCTGCTGTATATGTTAATAAATTATTTATTCAACATTGTAGTAAATATAGGATTAGGAACCGGAAACTGGAGTCATCCAGAATACTACATAGGCATAAAAAATATCCTTCCGGATTTTGAAAGGATTCATAAATACCATGATATATATGGTTTTATATGCCTGGTTTATGGCTGCTTTTGCTTAGTATTTAATATCCGGCAGGGTTACCGGATGAGAGCATCGTTTTCGTCCAAAGGCTTTAATTTAAATCAAAAGGGATGTGCAAGATGGACAACAACAAAAGAAATCAAAAGACAATACAGTAGAATCCCAGAGAAGGATAAAGTCTTTCCCGGATATGGTGGTACGATTGTATCCCGCATTGGGAAACATTTATTTATTGATACTGACTTGACGAACAACCTATGTATCGGAATCACTCGTTCCGGTAAAGGTGAGATGTATGTTATACCTTCCATCGATGTCTACTCCAGAGCGGAAAAGAAGACATCAATGGTGGTGCTTGACCCGAAAACGGAGTTATATAAAACTTCCAAAGAAACTTTGGAAGAAAGAGGATATGATGTGTATTTGCTGTCCCTTGTTGACCCGGAGCACTCTATGGGGTTTAATCCTTTAAATCAGGTCATCAATTTGTATGAAGCAGGCGATTATGCTAACGCAGAACTTTTAGTACAGACCTTTTGTTATTCAATTTTTAATCCGGACAAACCAATAAATGGTGATACCTTTTGGCAGGATTCACCTACATCTTTGTTGTCGGCATTGGTGATTGCTGTAATTGAAGATGTGTTTGCATGGATTCAGGTGGATGGTGCTACAGGAGAAGAGAGAAAAAAACATATTCAAAAAATTAATATGTTTTCCATCATCAATTTATTTGGAGAACTGGTTAGCCAAACCAATCCGGATAATCCATATGTTACGGGATTGGATATGTTTTTCCAAATGCGTCCTTCTTTGGACAGGGCAAAGATTAAGTTTTTTGGAGTGGAAGTTGCCGGAAGTCGGACAAAGGCAAGTATCTATTCCAGTATGCTCATGAAATTAACAATCTTTACATACGAAAATTTCGCCAAAATGACGGCGGAATCAACAATGAATTTAGAAGATATCGGATTTGGGGATAAGCCCATTGCTGTGTTTATTGAAATGCCGGATTATGATAAATCCGCTCATTTCTTAGGCTCGGTATTTATCCGGCAATTATACTTTGTGTTGGCAAGAAAGGCTACCAGACAGCAGAATGGCCGCTGTAAAAACCGCGTTAAAATAATAGCGGATGAATTTGGTAATATGCCGGCGATTGAAGCAATGGAAAATATCATAACGGTATGCCTGGGAAGGAATATATCGTTTGACCTTTATGTACAGGCATATGCTCAGCTAAATAAACTATATGGAGATAATGCCAAAACGATTTCCGGAAACTGCGGAAATACTATTTACATTCTCTCGGATGACGATGATACAACCAAGCAGATTTCGGCAAACTTGGGAAATGAGACAATCGTTGATATGCAGCGAAACGGAAGTCGATTGTCGGCAAATAAAACAATCATGGAAACAACAGCGGACAAACCCTTATTAAATCCCAATGAGTTGGAAGAACTAAAACCGGGAGAATGTGTTATTAAAAGAATTATGAAACGCCGCGATTTGAAAGGAAGGTTGATTACACCACACCCGATTTTCAACAGCTTAGAAAATAAACGACGGCTGCTGTTCCGGTACGAATACCTTACTGATACTTTCCCGAATCCGGACGAAGTGGATATTAGTGATGTGAACAAAGAAGATTTAAGCCATATTAAGGTAAATGAAAGGGTTTGGGACTATCGTATGAGTTTTGCTCTATTCAATTTTACGAGGACAGAAGACAAGCCAGATAAAAAGGAAAAAACGGTAAAAATTGGAGAACTGGAAAACAGTGAAAATTTGATTGCCGCTTTGAAAGAGGTGCTTGGAAGCACGATAAAAAAGAACATGAATATTGATACAGTGATGGATATGCTGCGTGAAGCAGATTTAGATGAGCAGACCAAAGAAAAGTATATGGATTTGTTATACATGGGAAAGGAGGAAATGACAGAATGAAATATGGATTAAAAACAAGGGAAAAGATAGTGTTATTTTTATCACTTTTGATATGTCCGCTTTTTACATGCCAGATACGTGCCTTGGCATTGGAAGATGACCAGGTAATTAAAATATTATCGAGTAATCCGGGACTTTTTCACGAAAATGGAATTGTGGCTAGTGCCTTCCGCTTTATAGGCTGGGGCATTACAAAAGGAATTGCGGCTTTAGCGGATGTGTGTGCTGGCCTTTATGACACATGCTTTGGGTTTATTGATTTTACAAAGTATAAGCCGGTAAAAACATTTATCAATCAGTGGAAACCGGTATTCATCGGCTTAGTATGTTTATCTATTTTGCTGATTGGAATTTTACTTTGCATTGGGTGGGAAAAAAAACCTAAGATTGTTATTAACTTGCTAATAGCGGTAACTGTGGTTTCTTCAAGTACCTATGTAATTAATACCATGAACAAGTTTATCAGCAAAGAAGTACGAAGTGAGATGTTAGGTGGACAGAGTTCAGCAGTTGTCTACAGCACGATTGGTAACAATATACATGATATAAAGTGGCTGGAAAAGACGGTTGGTCTTGCCAATCTGAATAAGAAAACAAAGGGCAAGAAAAATGCAGATAAGGTTTATGACACATTTTCAAAAAGCCAGTTTAAAAATCTGGATATTCAGGAAATTCTTGACCCGGAAGATTTCGAGGGAGATGCAGGGGATATATTGAAAAATGGCTTACAGTCAGAAAGTGATGATAAGAACAAGATTACCTATTCATTGGATGAATTATATGACGGTGTAGCATGGACAGATTTGTTAAATGAATTTTACTATCGTTATACAGTGGATTATGGCGTGATGTGGATGGAACTAATATCGCTTATTATCATCTACTTGTTTATGTCATATAAGGTAATTCGTATCTTATATGAGATTGTAATACATCAATTATTAGCTTATTTGTACTCAGCTAATTTTAACAATAATCAGAAAATTTTGAAGATATTGGATTCCTTGAAAGACAGTTATATCTTATTACTATTTACAACTGTCATAATTAAGTTTTATCTTCTGGCAACAAAGTTTATATCCGGATGGAATGTGTCTGGTATTGCAAAGGGAATCATTTTGTTGTTTTTAGCATTTGCAGTAATCGATGGTCCGAATTTGATTCAAAAACTGACAGGAGCAGATATCGGAGCCAGTGATGGAATGGGAAAAATGATGTCTTTGTTTTATGGCGGACGAATGGCTGCCAGTACAGTTGGTGCTGCAGCAGGTGCTGTTAAATCCGGAGTAGGTGCAGTAAAAAATGGCGCGTCCAGAGCTTTCTCAAAACCAAATGCGAAAGAAGCATTTAGTGGAAATCCGGCTATGGATGAACAGGCACAAGATATGGTTGATGCCGGAGCGGCAACAGCCAGTGCAGATAATGCGCTTAATCAGCACAATAACCAGTCGAATGACAATAACATGGATAATAAGTCAACAAATCATAATAACCAAAACAACAATGCAACTAATAACCAGAACAATCATGCCGATGTACTGGAATCCGGAGAAAAAGAGGCTGCAAATGGTAGAAATGGAGAGACAGCATCTTCCCAAACACCGGAGAGTAGCAAACAAAAAGAAAATGCAGAATTTGCCGGAGCAGGAAGTCCATCTCCAAATTCGACATCGGCTATGTCCGCTGAGCAGGGTAAGAAGAATGGTGGTTACCAAATGGGGCAGATTGGACATAATCAAACTAGAAATGATGCGCTCAATGGTGTTCCTTCAGGAGGAAATGCCGGCATAGGTTCCGACAGTATGAAACAAATGGAAAAAGACTTAAGCAGCACAAGAACAGGAATGTCAATGGATTCAACGAATAATACTGCCGGCAATAAACCGATTGAAGCGGGAGGACATATGTTTGACCGGGTATCGGGAAGCGATACATCAAGTAAAAATAATGAGCCAAAGAAACCGGGAAGTAAGGATATATTTGGAGATAATGCAGGGAGGAAAAATTAATGAAGCACATTGTAGTTCAAGACATTAAAAGTGAAACCAAAGTGGGAAAGAGTGTGTATCTTTTTGATTTTTTCTTTTTAGTGACTTATGGTGCTGTATCTTTTTTGTTTGGTAGCACAGTACATGAGATGCTTCGCATCCCATTTTACATTTTCTCTGCTGTTTGTGCCATTTTTCTTACGATGAAAAGTAATTGGAATAAAAAGAGAAGAAATTGGGAGAGCTTGCTCTTGTATATTAGAAGAGACAAGGGGGTTTATTATCCCCTTGTGAATGAAAATGTAGCAACGGAATTGGACAAGAAACGAAGAAAGGAGGCTGTCGGCTATGAAGAAGACAACAAAGAAAAAAAAGCCATCGGTTAGAAAAACCATATTAGATATTGTACCGATTCGTAGTATTTCAGAAAAAGGGTACTACAACATGGATGATGGCAGTTACATGGATTTGCTGCAAATACAATCAAAAGACCTGATTAATTCTTCGGAAGATGAAGTGGAGTATGATTGTCTGAAGTTTGCTAAGTTGTATAGATTGTATGCAGAACCAGTTAAGATTGCATGTATTAATTTTCCGTGTGATTATTCCAAACAGAAAAGGTTTCTGGAATACAAAATTAAAAGCACGAAAAATACAATTTTTAAGGAGCAGTTACAGAAAAAGTTAGATGAGTTGGTCTGGCTAGAAAAACATAATACAACCAGAGAATACTACTATATGATTTTTTCTGAGACAGAAGAAGGCTTAGAAAAAAACATTCGTACCATGTTCAGCGTCTTGGGAAGAGGAAGGGGAGGTTTGGTTGAAAAGATTTCATATGAAAAAAAGAAAGAAATTCTTTTCCGTGTACTGAATAAGTGCGTTATGACAAATGCATAAAGAAAGGGGATAAAACGATGGCTAGGGATAAGAAAAAAGAACAACAGATTGATATGTATTTGTTGGAGAAAATACAGCCACAGGGTGGAATAACCTTTATGGATGCCAAATACATATCCACTGGTGGCGGCTATGAAGCCTGCTTACATATTTTTGAATATCCGAAGACACTAGATGATTATTGGCTAGCTAATATTTGTAATATACCGAATACCGCGGTTTTTATTGACATAGCAACGGATGATGTTATTACAGTCAAGAAAAATATTAATCGTTCCATGAAAGAACAAACTTATCGTTACAATGAATCTAAAAATTTTCAGGAAAGTTATGACGCAAAGAAACGCTTTCAGGAATTAGAAACGCTGTACGATGAAATAAGTAATTTGGGCGAAGTGGTTAAATTGATTCATTCGAGGATTTTTATTTCGGATTCATCCTGGACTAAATTAGAAGAAAAAATTAAAGACATAAAAGCACAACTGGAGAGCAATGGTTACCTTGGTGCAATTTTTATGAATGAGACAAAATCTGAATGGACAAGCATGTTTAAATCGTATGCAAGGCAGGAGAACGAAAGGTTTTTTGTATATGGACAACCGCTGACCAGTAGTGCGATAGCAACCGGTAATCCGTTTCACTATTCTCATTTATCGGATGAGAACGGTTTGTTTTTAGGCAAAACACCTTGTGGTGGTGATGTGCTTTTTAATTTGTTTCTTAAGTCACAAAGCAGACTTTACTACAACTTCCTGTGCTGCGGAACAATGGGAAGCGGTAAATCTACGCTTCTTAAAAAGTTATTGTTACACACCAGTATTGTTGGAGACTTCGTTCGCACATTCGACATTTCCGGAGAGTTTACTACGCTGACTAATGTGTTGGGCGGAAAGGTGCTGAAACTGGATGGCTCGAATGGTATTTTAAATCCATTGGAAATCCTTCGAGGCGGGGATGATGATGTGGTGTCCTTTACCATGCATATCTCAAAAGTAAGCACGATTTACAAATTTCTAGTGGCGGGTGATTACACCACACAGGAAATTATTGAGTTTGAAGAATTGCTCAGGCAGCTATATAAAAAGTGGGGATTTGAATTAAAGAAGGGTAAACTGACTCGTCCAGTTACAGGACTTCCGGCGAAGGAATATCCAATATTTGAAGATATGCTTAATTTTATTAACGATAGAATTGATGAAATACAAGCCGGCACATACAAAGATGTTGAACTGGTGCTTGTGGAGCAGAATTTAGTATTACTGGATAAGATTCGTAAAGTAATTAGTAGCGTTGTGTATACTTATGGAAATCTCTTTAATGGCTATACGACGATTGATAATATTGTTGACGAGCAGATAGTAACTTTCGATATATCCACAATAAAGGATATGAAGCCGGAAGTTTTTGATGCTTTACTGTTTGATATGGTTTCCCTCTGTTGGGACAACTGTGTCACTAACGGCAAATTAATGATGAAAGGCCTTTATGATAAAACGCTGGATTTCTGGGATATTATACACACTTTGATATTGATTGATGAGAGTCATCGATGGGTAAATACCAAAAAGCCTCATGCTTTAGATATGATTACCGTTTATTGCCGGGAAGCGAGAAAATATTTTGGTGGAATTGGATTAGCTAGTCAGTCTGTCAGAGATTATGTGCCGGAGGGAACGGCGGATAAAGATGTAGACAAGATGAAAACAGTATTTGAACTTACTCAATATAAGTTTATTTTTCATCAGGACTCCAATGTTTCCTCCTTGCTTGGAAAAATTTTTGATGGCGAATTAACATCATCGCAGATAGCAAGAATCTCCAAACTGGATGTTGGCGAAAACATCTTAGCGATAGCATCAGACCGCAATATTGAATTTAAAGTTCATCTTCCGGCAGATGAAGAGGCTATATTTCAAGGAGGTATGTGATGAAAAAAACATTATATACCATCTTAAGTATTGGTATCTTATTGCTTTCCGTGATTTTAATCCTCCCAGTGACTGTTACAAGTGTAGTGACAGTAGTTTTAGGAGGTGGAGAGGAAGAAGAGGGCGGAAACAGTGGAGATGACAGCGTAAGCGTTTCGGTCTCGTTGCTCCTATCAGAGGAAGTAGAAGCATACCGTAATCAAGTATTAAAAGAAACTGAAAAACATAAGATGGAGGCTTATATTGATTTGTTTCTGGCGGTCATGCAGCAGGAAAGTGGGGGAAATGGCAACGATGTTTTTCAGGCCTCGGAAAGTAAGGGGCTACCACCAAATACCTTATCCACGGCAGAAAGTATTAAGCAGGGAGTTGCATATTTAAGCGCGATGATAAAAAAAGCCGGGTGTACCTCACCCAGTGATATCCTACATATAAAATTGGCCCTGCAGGGCTATAACTTTGGTGGTGCATATATTGATTATGCCATAAAAAAAGATGGAAAATGGACACAACAAAATACCTTTTCCTTTGCAAAACAGAAAAGCGGAGGAAAACGCAATTCCGGTATCCGGGCAGAGCAGTTAGGGCCATGGCGATATGGAGACCAGTATTACACAGCGCACGTGCTCAGGTATTACAGCATGGCATCTGGTAGTAGCAGTGATGAAAGCACAGGAGACCCAGTGAAGATACCGGTAGCGGAGCGTATGAAGTGGCTGTTTCCGAAAGGAACACCGAAAACGGAACTTGATATGCAGCCATATATAACTCAGATTGAAGTGTCAATCTATACGACAAAAAAACAAAAAAGCAAAATGACCTTGACCGTTCACAAAAAACTGGCACAAGAAATCACGGCGGTCTTTGAGGAAATGGCAAAACTTAAGTTTCCAATCAGTCCAGCTTGTACTGCTGGCTATAATTGGCGAAACATGGCGTCAAATAAAAATAAACAATCATACCATTCATATGGCTCGGTGGTTGATGTGAACTGGGAGCACAACGGAGCTACTTATACCGGATGGCCCTATAAGCCAGGAAAGGACAAACTGGCAGTAACCAAAAAGGTAGTTGCTGTATGGAAAAAACATGGCTTTTACTGGGGCGGAGACTGGTCGGCAGCTTACTTTGATCCGATGCATTTTACTTATACAAATAATTAAGGGAGGCAGGAAATAATGGAACGAAGAAAAAAGGGAATTGTCCTTATTCTTATTGCAATATTGATTTTCGGTGTGTTTGCAGGGGTGGAATTTTTCGGTAAAAAAGAAAAAAAAGAACCGGCACAAACATCTGCTACGGCAGCAATTCCGTCTGCAACACCGATTCCAACCAGTGTGGTAACGATTACTCCGAAACCACCGGCAGATGCAGAAACCGAAGAAGATAAAAAAAGCACTGCTTTGGTCGAAATACGAGCCGAGATATTACAGCAATTACAAGTAAGTGCTACGGAATTTGAAAAGCAAATTCAGATATTTAAAAATTCTTTTGGTTATGCAGCAGCAAAGCAAGTCAAAGATATGGGAGAGATTACGATTAGTTATACGGAACATACTATGACGATACCCTGTTACATGACGGTGAATAAAAAAGTTGTAAAATTTGATGTGATTTATAACATGAACAAAAAAACATGGCGATTTGAGCCATGGTAATACGAGAGAAGGGAGATTGATACGATGAAAAAATTATTTATATGTTGTGACAGAGGGGCAAGAGAACGAGTGGTAGAGAGGGCAAAAACAGCATTTGGCCACTCAGTGGCAGTTGTAGAAGATATGAACCGGGCAGATATGGCATATGTCGTAGGAAAAGTTACTCCGGATATGCAGCAAGAGATGAGGGCGTTAGAACAAAAAAATCTTCGCACAGTAAAGGTAAACGAAGATTTCATTAATGAAGAATTGTATGAACAGGTTTTGAAAGGAAAAGTCCATGTTAAGGAAAAAGACTTTGGAAGGGAGCGGTAAATTTTGAAAAAGAATTATGAAATGACAAAAAGAAAAGGAAATCTTGCCTTGTTTGGGGTTGTGTTTTTTTTCATCGCTGGGTATATATTTTTCTTTTCTTCCTCTTCATGGATGCCGGCAAATCTGTCGGCCAGCCTGCTAACACCGCTTAGAGAAAATGTGCAGTGGAGCGAGCGAACACTCCAGATTAGAAGATGGGAATATTGTGAGGCTGAGAAGATAATGGAGGTGGAAATCGACATAGATAATCAGTCATTCGATGGAAAAAATCATTATCGTTATACTGCGATAACTCGAAATAACGACCAGTTAAAGGTTGTAAAGATGATTGAGGATAGCGACTGGATAATCCTGCGAATTGAAAATGTGGCAGATGATTTTGGAGAAATCTCTTTGAGACTCGATATGATGGGAGAACAGGATGACGACAATACTTTGAGGCTATATACAAATGTAAATGCTGTAAAGCGAGTGAATGATTTAAAAAAAAGGGATAGAAAAGGATATCAACTGTTACGCTTAGAGCGGGATACAGAAACCTATCAGGAAGAAATCAGAACGCTGGAACAGAAAAAGAAATCGCTTACAGAAAAAAATCAGCGAATGCAGGAGGAAATTAATCGTTTGCAAAGTGAAGAAAGTTTTCAAACAGACGAGATGAAAGCAGAGCAGACAGATAAGATTACAGAAATTCAATCTGAAATCACATCAAATCAGGATGAACTACAGTCCTATGAAGTTCAGCTGCAAGAAAAAAGAGCGAGGATTGAATTGATTAAGAAACAGATGACGCAATAAGAATTGGAGGTGCTAATTATGCTGTTGTTTGTCGGGAAAAAGGAAAAAGGTTTTTTTACTGAAGAAACCGGAGAAAAGGTTGAATACATTGACGAGGCATTACATATCAAAGACCAGGCAGAATCAATATTGAGATTTAATGAAGAGGCAACGGTAGTTATTTATGATATTGAACAATATGCGGACGAAGCAAAGGAATTGGTTCACTGGATTAATCGGATTGAAGATGCTTTGAAAATTAAAACAATCATATTCGCGGCCGGATACTCACCGAAAAGTACCGTTTGTCGTATGCTTTGGGATGCCGGAATGAAAAATTTTATATTTTCCATTTATCTGGGAGACCAAAAGGAAGATTTAGAATACTGTCTTACTGGATATTATGAAAATTTTGGCTATGAAGAAAAACGTGGATTTTCATTTGAAGAAGAAGAGGAAAAAGAGGAGTCCGAGGAAAAGAAAAAGACCAGAACGATTGGAATTGGAGTGGCCGGTTGTATTAAAAGAATAGGAACGACTACGCAGGCATTGCAGCTTGTTAAATACCTGCAGTTTGTTGGATTCAAGGCAGCTTATTTTCAAATGAACGCCAGTAACTTTGTAGAAGCCGTTAAAGATGCGTACGAGCAGGTGACAGTGGATGATGAAATTGGTCTTGTAAGCTATGCAAAGGTAGATATGTTCTGCAGAACCGATAGACTGCAGGAAGTTCTTAATTTAGATTACGATTACCTGGTGTTTGATTATGGTGTGGCGGGCGAGAATGGTTTTAACAAAATTTCTTTTCTGGAAAAAGAACAACAGATTTTTGTGGTTGGCAGTAAACCGGGTGGTGAGTTTGAAAAAACTTATGATGTGATTAAAAACAACTTTTACAACAATGTGTTTTATATTTATAACTTTGTTGCGGAAGGAGAGCAGGAAGATATAAAAGAGCTTATGGGAGAAAAAGCAGGAGTTACATTTTTTGCTGAAGAAGCCAGAGACCCTTTTGTTTTTTCCGGAGACATGAAAACCTATGGAAGTATTCTATCTCTGGAGGAAGAAAAAGACAGAGATAGTAAGCCGGCAAAAAAGAAAAAAAGACTATTTGGGAAAAGGAGATAAATCGGATGGAGAGAAAATACGAAAATGTATATCTGGTTACATCACCGGATATACAAGTTCAAAATCTACTTGAAACAATGTCAGATTTAATGGTTGGGAATCTGTATGTTACAGAAAAAAATGATTGGATTGCGGCCGACTTTGTATGTTTTGACCCGGATTTTCGCTGGCATCTGGAATCAGAATCCATAATTATGGATGAAGAAAAAAAGAATTTGATTGATATTATAGACGAAACCGGAAGCTGGGTATTTCGCTTATTGGATTAGAAAGGGGTATGAGTATGGCTGAGAAGAAAATTGAAGATTTTGGAGAAAAAATTGGCGGTGCAAGGAAAGATTTGTATGCTCTAAATCGAGAACTTCGTTATGGAGATATTCTCGATTGGAACGATATGGAGAAAGAAAAATACATTACTAAAAAAGAAGCATTTCCGCTTCCGGATTATAAAAAAATGCTGGAAGAAGGTAAAGACAGAGAAGTTATATTTTTTATAAAAAAGGTAAGAGATTCGCTTCCTACTAAGCCTTTGGCAGCGGTACCTTATTTGGCTTCTGCAGAACAAAGGAAAGATATTATTGATACAGCGCAGCGGGATTATTTACTAACTGTGAATCGTTTTTATGAAAAGGCGATGTCACTAACATCGCTGAGTGAATGCGCACGGTTTTACGATGAAATTAAAAGTGAGAATTTGCCGGATACTAATTGCTTTAATCGTAAACTAATAAAAGCAACAGATTTAGGAGGCAGACTTGGACTATATCAGTTCCGGCGAGAGTTGGAAAACAAGCAGTTTTTGTTCTCTGAGGATGAAAAGATACTTTCCAATTTTTCTTTTTATCGCTATGATGGACAGAATGTTACGAAAGAGGAATACAGAGAAGGTAAGGAGCGTTTGGTTATTCATGAGAGTGGTTGCTCAACTTATATTTACAATTTTCAGGAGTCATCGATGACGGATTTGGCAACATGGCAGAAAGACACCTTTTTTGTGATTCAAAAGAATGCTCGTCAGATTATGGCTGTAAACCTGCAGGATCGAGATATGGCAGAAAAGGAAGCCTTACGAATTGGTAAAGAACAGAATCCTGAAAAAAGAATAAAAACAAAGCGAAAAACACGCTTAAAGCCTCCTCAGTTAGAGAATATAAGACCTACTGCAGAGGATTACCGGGATGGAACGGATATAACCGGTGATGATATGATGAATACTTTCGGATTCCGGGCAGGAGAATTTGGTAATTGGAACAATCAGAATGACAGACAGACAAACCTTAATATGTCTTATGATGCCTTTAAGGATTTAGCTAAGGCACTAAATATAAAAGATGAGGACATTGCACTGGGCGGGAAATTAGCGATAGCTTATGGTGCGAGAGGACATGGTGCTGCACTGGCCCACTTTGAACCTAGTGCTAATGTAATAAATTTAACAAAAATGCGTGGCGCAGGTTCTTTGGCTCATGAATGGGGACACGCATTGGATCTATATGTGGCCAGAACTTACAACATGGATTCACTTATGGCAACAGAGGCTTCTTTTTTGGAAAGCAGACAAGGTAAAGCTCCATTCAAAGAACTTATGCATACGATGAAATATAATGGAAATGAAAAGACGGAATACTATAAAAATGCTGAAAAATTAGATCAGACATTCAGTAAAACAGATCAAGGCTATTGGCGAAGTGATGTGGAACTTTTTGCCAGAGCATTTGCTTCCTATGTTCATGACAAGCTGCCGGCAAATACTTCCGATTATTTGGTCGGACATTCAGAAATGATTGCACTGGATGTTCAAGATGGTAATACCGTACAGATTCCAACCAGTCCGCAGGACAAAGAGCGAGAGGCAATCAACCAGGCATTTGATAAAGCCTTGGAAAGCCTGAAGGAAAAGGAAATTTTACATCATTATGTGCGAGAAGAAAAAAAGGAAGTAAAAAAGCCGGAGAAAGAAGAAACTAAAACTGCAGGAAGAGCAGTAGCGAAAAAGAGATATTATACAAATGAAGAGTCGGAACGGATGACAGATTGGCTGAAAGAACACATATCGGTTGTGGATGTGTGCCAGTCATTGGGATATTCTCCGGTACGAGTTGGTCAAAAATACTATTCTCTGAAAGAGCATGATTCAGTGAGAATAGACTTACAGAAGAACTGTTTTTATTGGAACTCTCGCGGGAGAAATGGAAGTGTCATTGATGCCTGCATAGCGTTTGGAGATATGGAGAAAGCAGATGCTTATAACCATTTATATCATATGGCTGGTGGAAGAGAAGCAGTATTTGAAGCAGCTGTTGGAAATCAAGAATTAGAAGTTAAACCAGTTGCAGCAGCAAAGCAAAAACATCCTGAAAAAAAAGAAAAAGAGAACCTTAAGGATGAGCTGCCAAAGAAAGCGGCTCATATGCGGAATGTATATGCCTATTTGGGTAAAACAAGGCAGATTGATGGTAGTGTTATTAATGAGTTTGTTAAAAGACAGATGCTTTATCAGGATGACAGAAACAATTGTGTATTTGTATCACGAAACAAGGAAGGGGAGCCGGTCTTTGCTTGTATGCGCGGCACAAACACATACAAGCGTTTTGTGGCAGATGTGAAAGGCAGTGACTACAGCAAAGGATTTTATGTAGATAATCAGGCAGATAAATTATTTGTTGGAGAGTCAGTCATTGACATTATGAGTAAGATGACACTTTTACAAAAAGATGGAGTGGATTATCACGATTATAACTATCTGGCAATGGCTGGTACACAAAAGCAGGAAGCGATTGAGTATGTTTTGGATAGTAACCAGCAGATTAAAGAAATCTTTCTGGGTATGGATAATGATACCGGAGGATTTAAAGCAGTTACCAAATTGGAAGAGACGCTTTCCGACAGAGACATATTACTGAAAAGAGATATGCCGGATAAGAGCGGTTATGACTGGAATGATATGCTTTGTTCTGCGGCCGGTGGTAAACAACAGGAAGCCATTGAGTATATGGCGTATGCTAAGCAGCATAAAGAAAGTCTGCATGATTTAAAAGCAGACAGGACAACCATTGTTATTAATGCGTTTGGTGGTCCGGGGTCTGGAAAAACAACTTCCTGTATGAATGTATGTGCTGAGTTAAAAAAGCAGGGATTCAATGCAGAGTACGTGCAAGAATATGCAAAAGAGTTGGTATATGATAAAAATTTTGAAATGTTAGATGGTTCAAAAGAACATCAATTTGAAATTTTAAAAGAGCAAGTCCATCGGATGGACAGGCTGATAGGTAAAACCGACTTTATTGTTACGGATTCCCCCATTCTTTTGAACACGGTTTATAACCGGCAGCTAACACCGGAATATGAAAGAATGGTGTCTGAATTAAGCGGACAATATCAGAATTTTTCATTTTTCATGAAAAGAGATGATAGCCAATTTCAGACAGAGGGAAGAATCCATGATTTACAGGAAAGCAAGCAAAAGGATAAGGAAATAAAATTGCTGTTAAAGAAGCACAAGGTGTACTACGGCACGTACGATCATGGGACAGTTGATGTGGTTGTACAAAACGCCATTGCTAATTTTAGGCGCTTAGAAAAAGATGAAAAGGTCAGTGTGCCAAAGAAATCAGAACACACAAAGGAAGCGGATTCGCCGGAGGCGCACAACATTAATATTTTTGAAAACCATGGAAAAGACAAGACTGATATTTTTTCCATGGTGAAGGATAAGACAAAGGATACTGGCATCTGGAAAGATGCCCAAAAGGTCAGGCAGCCAATAAAGATGATGCCTGGGCTGGAACGATAGATAAAACAACGAGGAGCAATGCAACATGAGGGACGAATATTTACTATTAAAACAGGCTGCGTATTTGATTGGTGTGACAAAACAAACATTTGAGTATTACATAAAAACAGGCAAGATTAAGACTGAATTGAACCGTGGCAACCGGATGGTAAAAGTGTCCGCATTGGCTCTTTTTGTGAATGAGCAATTGAAAAAATATGATTTAGCCAAACAGTATTTTGAGGCATCCAGTAAATGGGCTTTTTGGAAACTGCAGCCTAAAAAATTTAACACGACAAATCGTATTGTGGAAGACAGTATGATTGAATATCTGACGCTGCAGCAGACAGCTTATTTGCTAGGATTATCTGCTTACAATATAAGATATCTGATATCCAAAGATGTGTTTCATGCAGTCGTAGAAGTGCGAGGAAAGCGGACATTGTACTTTATAAGGGCAGACGAGATATGGTGTTATGTGACGGAGCAAATGTGCCAATATAGTAAGGCTATTGAATATTTTCAATGCGAGAACAGTTATGCCTTCTGGCAGAAATACGAAGATGATTTTAAGACCAACTGGATTAATAAATACAAAGAAAGGAATCAACGCTACTATGGCAAAAAGAAAATTCAAAAATCAACTGGTAGAGCAGATGAAACAGGAGGAAAGGGAAAAAGAACATCAGGAAAGCCTGAAGGAACGCTATGACATTGAAGAGGATGTTGTTGTGGTCGAGAAAACTAACACAATCAAATTTCTATTGAAAACAATGCTTGGTGGCGCACGACTAATTATAGCAATTCTGGTTTTTATCCTGGCGTTGATTGGATTAACTGCGCTGATTTATCCAGACTCCAGAAGTCTGTTAATACGGCAAGGACTGCAGGTGTGGCAGGAGTTTTTGAGACTGTTATAAAGGGGATGCGAAGATGAAACGGATGAAAGGATGGAAAATAACTGGGATGTTACTGATAGTAACTGCATTAGTATGTTTCGGAATATTAGCTTTTATCGTAACGGATACCGGAGGGGACATGACCTCTTTTATCAGAACAGTACCAGAGAAAAAAAGCGGTAAAAAAGAAAAATTAATGACCCCTATTGATTGGGGGAAACTGCATAAAACAAATGCGGATGTATATGCTTGGATTCGGGTGCCTGGGACCAATATTGATTATCCCATATTACAAGCATCGACTGGAGAAGATGATGACTTTTATCTGCACCGTGATATTAAGAAAAAATACTCATTTGCCGGATGTATCTATACCAGAAGAGCAAACAGAAAAGATTTATCGGACCGCTTAACCGTGTTATACGGACATAACATGATAAATGGTTCCATGTTTGGCACTTTACGAAAATTTGAGGATGCAGATTTTTTTAAGAATCATAAGGAATTTTATATTTATATGCCACAAAAGATTTTGAAGTATCGCATTGTAGCATATATGATTCAGGATGATACAGACATATTGGAACGCTATGAGGCAAACAATGAACTTGGTTTAGAAGCTTATGTAAAAGAATTTAAACAAGCAAGAAACATCCGGAAAAAAGAAAAAATTAAACTGGATGATTCAATAGTAACTTTAAGTACCTGTGATTCTAATAGTGGTAATCGCCGTTTGTTACAAGGCGTGCTGCAGGAATCACTAACCACAGAAAACTAGGAGGATATGTAAATGAACAAAATTATTTTAATGGGGAACCTGACTCGCGACCCAGAGATTCGCTACACGCAGGGAGAAAATGCGCTAGCTGTTGCCAGATTTAGTCTAGCTATTAATCGGCGTTTTGCAAAGCAGGGAGATACGGAAGTTGATTATTTTAACTGCACCGCATTTGGTAAGCAGGCAGAGTTTATCGAAAAGTATTTCCGTAAAGGTTCACGTATGTTGGTAAGCGGCCGCGTTCAGAATGACAACTACACCAATAAAAACGGAGAAAAGGTTTACAGTGTACAGATTATCGCTGAGGAAATCGAATTTGCAGAGCGAAAAGGAAACGGTCAGACTTCAGGGGGCGCACCAGAACCTAGTGAGGCATCAAATGACTTCATGAATATTCCAGACGGAGTTGAAGAGGGACTGCCATTTAATTAGTAATACAAGATTACAGGCATAAAAAAGAGGCACCTATGAGGAAGTGCCTCTTAGCCGGTACTATTTATACCGGTCGGGATAACTACATTATATATTATTTGATATAAAAGTCAAGAGGGAAATTATATGAGGATAAAATACAGTTTAATTGACAAACTTAAAACTTTGACTTCGACAGAAATGGATTTGTTTTTGTATATTGCAAAATATCAAAGACTAAATGGATTTGTGGCCGGGGTACATAATCAGGATGTATGCAGGGCAACCGGGATGTGTAAGCAGTCCTTTTATACTGCTATGCATGGACTGGAGCGTAAGGGGATTGTGAAAATAAGCCGTACTTCTGATATCGATTATGATTTTTTGATATTGGGTAACGATTTTACCGGTGCTGATGCTTTTAAAGCAGGCTGCGAAGGATATATCGATTTGAGCAGAACTATATTCCATAAAAAACAATTCAAACAATTAAAAGCAAAAGAAAAATGGTTGCTGCTCTACTTCTTACACTGTACTCACGATAATAGCAGTTCTTATCGTATTGGTACCGGTAACTTTTATAAAAAGTTCTGTACCTTGCTTGGGGTAACAAAAAGGATGGTACGGTCTTATTTACATAGTCTGCGCGCTTTCTTTTCTGTGGGAATTGTGAAAGGGATTTACTACATAACTTATAAAAGGAGTGTATTTAACCAGAAGCAGGGAGAACAGGAAAAACAGGAACATGAATTTTTTGCATCAGCTCTTCTTAGACGAAATAAGATAAGAAAATATAATCAAGAGGCGTTAGCTGAAACAGCTAAATTGATTAAACAGTACAGAGGCATTGCACATGACTCAGGATATAATATATTTGATGTGCTGGAGAAAGCGGTGAGAGAAAGCATTCCGGATGAATCAAAACCAAAAGACCGGAAACTGAGTTATAAATATGTTCATAAATTAGTACGCAAGACATTGGCCTTATGCTAAAAGCATAGGGTTACTTGTGATGGAAGCATATTTTTAGTAAGGGGAAAAATGATAAAATCTGGCCAGATAAAAGTATAATATACGAACAAATCAATACAAAAGCATTCCCGGAGAAGAAAAAACTCCGGATTTCTTTTCATTATGCGGTCTAAAAAAGTGTATAAAAATAGAAGAGGGTCTAATATATTTCCTCAATAAATCAGAGGTGGTCTAAATTATATGATATATGTGCATAAATGGAGTCTAATATATTTCCCCTAAAAAAATCGCGAATACCCTTGATTCATGGGAAGAATGGCGGATTTATAAAGGGAGCATATTATTTCTAATCTTTCTATACAGTCTTTCTTATCTATAAAATTTAATTTTCTAGATGTGAATATATCAAACTAATAATTCTTGCCAGCTTGTCAGTAAGGAAAGTGTACTTAAAAGTTGTCTCTAGGAATAAGGGAATTGATACAGTAAAAAAGAAAAAGACTTGAAATTATAGGAAGCAAGCGTATACTTTGAAAGGCAGATAAGCCTAATTAGAATAGCGAGGGAAGTTTTAAAGATTTCCAAAGTTGTCGGAGCTTGGGGAAGGTAGTTGAACAAAAAGGACGGAAAGTGGCAGTGGGTTAGTTTGAAAAAAGTCAAGGAAATTTAAAAGATAAGAAAGGGCGACTAAAGGTTTCCCTTTCTTATCTTTTGCTTAGTTTGTTAATCATCTGTTCCCACTTATTCCAAATTTTATCGTTCTTAGGAGTTCCATCAATCCAATCTAAAATGTTGCATATTTCTTTACTAGATTGATAATAAATACAACATGTTTCACCGACATAATTTGAATCAAGAATATTTCTTATGTATTGTATTTTCTTTTTATTGGCCGGAACAACTTCATTAATCCAAGAAATGACTTCTTCATTTCCATATATTCGGAGCCGTAGTTTTGAAATTTTATTATTATTTCTATTTTTTACATTTATAAAATCAATAGTTGAATGAAGTTCCATATAGGCTCTAATAAAATCTTGCGGATTAGAAATTTCTGAAAATTCAGGTAGCTTACTAATATTCCTTGCCTTAATGCACCACTGTACTTTCCCGTCTCTACTCATATTATGCTTAGATTCATACGCTTTATATGGGACTTCAGCTTCTATTGTTTTTGGATAATAAGGGTCTAAGTTCCTTACAAAAAGAAATTCTTTTCCATTTTCTTTTGCAATATATCCAGTTCCATATGCTATTCCAATACTATAATCAGTCATCGAACCCCTCAAAACTATTACAGATAAAATCCTTTACATTTTTCATGTTGATTTTTATTTCTTGGTCAGACATCATCTTACCAATATCAACTATTGTATCGGAGTGATACTCCTTCCACTCATTGTGACCAAGTGAATAGAACTCATCAGTCCAAATCTCTCCATCCTCTTTATCAAACATTAAATATCCATATCTAGGGCTATAATACCCTTCTTCATTTGCTCTTTTATAATCACCAATTGCCTTTTTTAAACCTTTAATTTTCATGCAAATCCACCTCCAATTTTCCTATATTTATTTGATATTTTCTATGCTTTCCACTGTAACAAATAATGGGTCTTGACATTCTTCACACATCGGTAACGGACTATATTTGCTTCTCCAGATTGTCCAAAATGTACGTCCACACTCATTACACTTGCACTTCATAACCATATCTACACCATCTGTTTTTGCTTCCTGTTTTGAACTGTAGTTTTTGTCATATTTAGAAGTGTTCCCGGTTTCAATATAAACATATAAAACTCGATCTTGATAATCCCATGATATTACAGGTTTATCCATATCAATTAATTTATTATCATTAATTGTATCGTGTGTTTCATTATCAAGATATACAATCTTATCAACACGTAGACAATGCTTTAAGTGGTTAATTGATGGATTAATTGTTACTAGCAGCAATCTATCATCGTCATAAAAGTCGTTGATTTCTTCAATAACATCCTCTAAATCATCAAAATCAATACTTTTTTCTATTTCACCAATGAGATTAGCTGCATTTTCAGTTATATACGATTTTAATTTGTTTTTTAACTCGTCCAATGAAAAAACGTATTCTTTGCCTTCTGTATAATCAATGAACTTACATTGTGTAATTAATGAAACCATATTATCACCTTTTTCACGAATTGCTTCATGCCTTTCTTGTTTTTGATAACTTAATTATATTCTAATATTAGAAAAATGTCAAGTGCTTTTTTAAAAGAATTTAATTTTTTCTTCGTCCGTTGGAACGATTTCTACCAAGTCACCCGGTTGGCATCTGCACATGAGACATATTTTGTTGACCGTGTCGAGCGTTATACTTTTACCGGCTTTGATGTTTTGGATCGTCTGCATAGGCAAAAGCTTTTCTTTTTGGATTCTTGTTTGAGTAAATCCGTGTTCTTTTAATAGGGAAACAACATCAATTTTATATCTTATCATTTTTTCACCTCCTTTCGATATGCTTTTATTTTATATCGCGTATGCAAGAAAGTCAACAAAATTAGAATAAAAATATTTTCTATTTTTTGAAAAAAACATATTGACATTTTTCTAATATTAGAATATAATTAAGTTATCAAATAAAAAGCCGCCCAGCGTTCTGAACACGAGCGGCACTAATCAAAACAAGAAAGGTAGTTAGATTATGCATCTAACAAAGGTAAAAAGTAATGAAGAGAGAAGATTTTAAAAAAATAATTAAATTGCGTAGTATTTGGAAAATCGACAAAAGAAAAGGAAACTATAAGCTGCCAAACGGAGAATATTTGGCTACATATATAAAGAACCTTGTAGAGTCTCAAATGAAATTAGATAAGTTAGGTGTTATGGCGTGTGGAGATTTATGTTTTATGTCTGGTGGAGATTGGAATACACAAACAAAAGAATTTAATAATTATACTCTAATGCCAGCATTTGAAGATAATGAAAGTTGTTCTTATGATGAGATGGAGAAGAGGATTAATCGCCTAGCTCACGAATTATTATATTAATTCGTTTGTTTATTTCAAAAACGACAATATTAGATAACCCATTCCATTGCGGCTTGACTGAAAAGAAATCTGCCATTACAATGGATGCGAAAGCATTTGCATCCACTTCTGCCATCTGAAGATTGTATTCATCGACAGATGAACATTCATCAGATGGCTTATAGTCAGATAAATAGAATTGTTTATCTGTTTGAAATTGGTAAATGTGACGAATTTCATGTGCGATACTGAACAAATAATCTGGATTTATTTTATCCGCTTTGGACAAGTAAATCGTGTTGGTAATGGGTTCGCATTGTGCCCATGTGGTTTTTGTAGGGAAATGTGATGTGTCATATGAAACATGTGGCACATCTATATTCAGTAATTCGCAAACATCGGCTATAAATTCTTTTATCATAATTAAATTTCCTCCATAGAGTATAAACACAGTATATCCAAAAAACATATAAAGGAAAGAGAAAAAGATATATGATAACTTACCTATCAAATATATGTTTATAAACATAAATATATATACCCTACAGTATACGTTAAACTAAGGCACTACTTTTTATTGTTTTGGTTTCCGGCGGCTAGGTGTGTTCTAGTCATCAGTTCTCTTGTTGAGTACATTATAACGGATTTCCGTAGTAGCTTCAACTATTATATTCAATGAATTTATGGAAAAGGATAAAAAGCACTCTTTCTTTCAGAAAAAAATATGGAAGAATGAGTGCTTTTTTTTATCCCCCTCTGTCACCGGTTCGCAGGGCGAAATGTCCGGTGACATCTCCCCGGCGGGAAGAAAAGCAAGTTGCCCTGGCCGTATCGCAGCAGTCCTTCTTTTGTCATTTTTGTTTTCTGGTTCAAAAACTCTTGGTTGCCGGATGTTTCTATCACAGAACATACATCTAAAACAAGGGTTGCCCTGACGGCGTACCGGCTGCGCCTTGCCCCTTGTTTTAGATGTATAACCTGTGATTTACGAAAATCAGCAACAAAGAGTTGCTTTTGAACCTTGAAAACTGAATAAACATGACAAAAAGGAGGACTGCAGCAATGACGATTGAAATTACATCCGTAAAACTTTCACACGGAGTAGTTACCATAACAGCAATTGACTGTTCAGAAGAACATCTGCAATATATGGAACGATGCCGGGATGACGGTTTTGAAAAGCAACTGGAGTTTGTGTTTGATACGACTTCCAGACAACAGTTTCCTTATTTCCGAAAATGGATGAAGGAACAGAAAGCGGTCAAACAGGCAATTACCTGGGGTGATGCTTTAAGTGCAATTATTGGTACTGTAACAACAATTAATGGTAAATACAGAGTCTGGGATTAAGTAAATCCCGGACTTTTTATTTTTTTTGAGCGCATGGCGCAGAAAGGAGTTCATTATGATGACATTAACAGAACGAATTAACGAATTGAACACTTTATTGGAGAAAGATGAATTTTCAGTAGCATTGCAGGAAAGGTTTAAAAATAATCAGGTAAAAAGGGGACTGGTATTGCAGAGCGCAAAATACAACAGTTCTCCAATTCTTTACCTGGATGATGATTTTTGGAATCGGCCGGATGAGGAAATTGTAGAGGAACTTCGTCATTGCTATGAAAAACATGGTTGTAATATCGAAGTCTCTGATTTCTTAAATCGAGAATACTTATTACAAAAAGTATTGCCTCGTGTCTACTCAGATGAAAATATAGCTCAATTGAAGAAAAACCATATAGTGTATAGGCACGAGATGGATTTAGCATTTTCTTTTTATATTCCGGTACATTCGGAAATCGAATCGGAACTTGCGTCCATAACAATAACAGATTGTTTATTAGAAAACATGGACGTTGACAAAGATGAAATGATTCAGGCTGCAAAACGGAATCTTCAAGCTCAGATACAATGCATGGATATACGTGAGGTTATGAAGAGCATGGGAGTTTCTATTCCTGAATGTAATCCGGATACGGATATATCAATGATTGCGATAACTAATACGTCTAAGATTAATGGTGCCGGTGTCTTATTGGATGCCTCAAATTTTTCGATGTTGGTTCCTGAACTGGGAAATTGCTTTGCAATTTTGCCAAGTTCGATTCACGAGTGTCTTTGTGTTTCGTTCCAATCGGAATCGGACTTGCTTACTTTTGCCGGCATGGTGAAAGAGATTAATGCAACTGCAGTTGCATTGGAAGATAAATTGACAGATAGTGTATACATTTGGAAGGATGGAACGATAAGTCAATTTTTGAATTAATAGCAGATTAGAGGAGGGAACAAAAGTTCCTTCCTCTTTTGAAATAAAGGAGTGAGCGAATATGGTAGTAGGGCAATATGATGTAAGATTAAACGGTGATCGGATGCCGATACTAATTCAAATGAATACATTTTCTTTTCAAGAAGAAGTAACCATAACCAGTCCGGATGTTCTTGTAAAAGTTTTAAATCAATTTTTCTTTTTGGAATGTAAAGCAGAAGAATATGTTCATATGCTGGCGGTAAATTCCGCAATGAAACCGATAGGCTTTTTTGAAATTTCACATGGAAGCGTAAATGCATCACTGTTATGTTCCAGAGAAGTTTTTCTTCGTTTACTGCTTTGTGGTGCATCAGGAATGATTCTTGTCCATAATCATCCCAGTGGTTCGGTGGCAGCTTCTAAAGATGATTTTTCAGTTTTTAAAAAACTGGTTATGGCATCAGAAATGATGGGAATTCAGTTTCTTGATTTTATAATTATTGGTAAAGGATATTGCAGCTTTAAAGAATATGGTTATTTTGAAAAGTGAGGTGATTTTTATGTGTGAAAGTTCATTTTGTTATACAGAAGAATGTGAAAAATTAAAGCATATGGATTATGATTTGCTGGGAAATCGTATTTTAGAAGCACTGACGGAAGAAGATAATTCAGTTCGTGAAATAGGAAAGAGTGTAATTTCCTGTTTTGAAGATAGTATTTCGGAAGTTGAATTTGATGCAAAGAATCAGATTCTGATTGCGATGACTGGTTATTCGCTGCAGGAGTTCCTTGTCTAAGTTGGGGCGGTATCGTTTTCTGTTTTTATTTTTTATGGTACCATTCCGACCCTCTGCCGACACGCAGGCGTGTCTCCCTCTCCCTGCCCCCTCCCAGGGAGAGAGTAAGGACACAAGTGTCCGAATGGATTTTTTCTTTTTATCGGATTGGGCTTCACCCAATCCGATAAAAAGAAAAATTAATTCGACCGTTGATTTCGATGGATAACCGGATTTTTTGATGGATAAGTCATTGACAACTTTACCAAGTTGCCAACAACTTAACACACAAAAAAACTGCACCGGTTATCACACAAAGCTCAACAGTCCTACTACGAATCTCTCTCAGGCGATAAAACGAGAGAGAGATTAAAGAGCATAAGGGGAAATTGACCCCACATTGCTGTGGGGGTTCGGCAAAGCCGAACATTTCCGTGGGGACACTATCAGGCTAAATTATATCTAAGTGATAGATGGATTTTAACATAAAAAGCAAGAAAAAATATCTCTCTGATATAGGTTTTTCTTGACATTCAAGAGGATAAAAAGTAACATAATATATATAGTAAGAAAGGAGAGGGATTATGAAACAAAAGTGTATTCACTTATCGGAAGAGGATGTTACATTATTAAATTCGATAAAGAAAAAATATGGGTTTAAATCGGATGGACAAACAGTGTCCTATTTGATACATAAGCATGAGCAGGGATTTGAAGAACTGGCGGTGGCTGTGCGTAAAGAGCTTGAGGAAAACTATCTGCCGAAAGAGCGAATCCGCTGGGGAGTGCAGACGGCAGAACAGAACACAATCATGATGATGGATGTGCTTAACACTTTGCTTTGGCTTTTTAACGCAAAAAACTGTTATCGGGTGGGAGAAATCACGCACCCGGTTATTAAAGAAAGCAAGGACGAATTGAAAAAAAAGATAGCGCATTTTAAACAAAAAAGTGACGAAAGAAAAAGCAAAGAATCGCAGTAATATGGTTAGGGGTCATTTCTGACCCCCTGATGAAATTTTGGAAAAATGGTGATAGAATGGAAATAAAAATAAGAAATGTAGATCCTGTGGTTGTCACTAAACTGGATGAACTGGCAAGAAAGCAGCATCTTAGCAGAAATGAATATTTGAAAAAAATAGTATCAAGATGTGCGGTGGTGCAAGATGTTATTGATTTGGACAAAAAGTATGCGGATCTGGTAAATGTACTGGCAGAAAGGTTGGAACAGGCTACGGATGTGATTGCAACCAACACGGAAATCTTGGAAAAAATAATAGGGGGGCATTAGGGGGTCATTTTTGACCCCCCAAGTTGAAAAGGCAAAATGATAGCAGGGGGTCAGAAATGACCCCTAGGAAAAAAGGAGAGATAACAAGTTATGTTTGAAGAAATTATTGAGTTTGATGAGAAGAAAATAAAAGAGAGAAATCTTGATATTAACAAGATAAATGCTTATCTTGATGAGATTCATGATGTGCCGGAAATTAAAAAGAAAAGGGATGGTCATTATGTAGGCGTGACTTGCTCAACCGAATTGGCGAGGTTTGGAAATGCAATCATGGTGTGCCAGGAAACAGAATGGTTTCGTAAAATTATTAAAAGATGGGAATTTTGGGAAGATGGCGAGCTTGAAGAAGATATTATAAAAACAACCGAAGAGATTGAGCAAGAGGAAGGAAAGAAGTTATATGAGTAGGCGTGTTCAGATTGCATTTGATTTGGATACCAATAAACTCAAGGATGTATATACAAAAGAAACGGGGAAAACCTATACCAGTGCTTATAAGGATATTGAAAATTTTATGATTTCAAAAGGATATGAACATAGGCAAGGCAGCGTTTATCATTCGATAAAAAATAAAACCAGACTTCGTGTTGTCCGAGATATAAAATTATTTCAAAAGGAAAATTTATGGTTCCAAGAGTGCATTAACAGATTGGATTATGGTGAACTGAATAAGGTTCATGACTTGCTTCCGGAGATAAAGGATGGAAAGCAACTGAGGAATGAGAAAAATGTGGAAATAAATCCATTGGAGAAAGGGCAGGAGAATTTGCAGAATATGTTTCAGCAATACAATCAAAAACATCCTCCGGTAAAACATAAACATAAGGGAATCGAACGATAAATTATTTAGGGGTCAGAAATGACCCCTAAATGATAGAAGGACCATTGCAGTAAACAGGGGGTCAGAAATGACCCCTAAGTGACAGAAACCCCTAAGTGATAGAAGAACAATTGCAGTAAACAGGGGGTCAGAAATGACCCCTTGGGAAAAGGAGGCAAAAAATGAATCATGTAAAGGCCGGCGTTGTAGTTGTAACGAAGTTTTGTAAAAGCAGTTCAAAAGCATTTTCCTCTTACATTGACTATGTGGATAGAGAAGAAGCGGCGAGAAGTAACAACACATCAAAGTATAATCTGTATCAAGATTACATGGGAAATCCGGAGAAAAGCACTGGGCTTTTTATGGAAACAGGGGATGTCCAAACAATGGAAGACAAGACTAAACTTAAGGATATTTTTAAGCAGGCACAGAGCAAAGACAGTCTGATGTGGCAGACGGTAATCTCTTTTGATAATAAGTGGTTGGAGAAAAACGGATTATATTCATCAAAAGATAAAGTGCTGGATGAAGAAAGGTTGAAGGGGATTACTCGTTCCGCTGTACATAAGATGCTTGAAAAAGAAGGATTAGAAAATGCTGTTTGGAGTGCTGCCATACATTATAATACAGACAATATCCATGTGCATGTTGCTACTGTTGAGCCGGAACCAATGCGGGAAAAGAAAAAGTATATCCAATACAAAAATCGTGAAGTGAACGGTAAGACGATAAAGGAACCCATCTTAGATTCAGACGGACAGCCAGTGGTGAAGGAAGAATATAAAGGGAAATTCAAGCAAAGCAGTATTGATACCTGCAAGAGAGAAGTAGTAAATCAAATAATAAACGAAAGAGAGAACAACTTAAAAATAAACAGTATACTTCGGGACAGCATACTAAAACAAAAAAGAGAACATCCACTGGTTAAGGATAAAGAGTTATGCCGGATGTTTTTAGAACTGCATAAAAATATGCCGGACTGTAATCGGAATATGTGGAATTATAATAATCCTATTATGCATTCCTTAAAACCACAAATTGATGAAATCACTTTATGCTATATTGAAAAATATCATAAAGAAGAATTCAAACAGTTCCAAAAGATGATTGAGGAACAGACAGAAAAATACAGGGAAGCTTATGGTGGGGATTCTGATTATGCCAAAGGAAAGATGGACGATATGTATTCGAGAATGGGAAATGCTATCTTGAAGGAGATTAGAGACTACGATAAACAGGAGAAAAGCACTAGGGGGTCAGAAATGACCCCTAAAGGAAAAAACACTTTAGACCATAAAGAAAAAAAAGAATATAACCGTAAATACGCAGCGCGAAAGCAGGGAAATCGATTAAGTGTAAGTATCTCTAAATTGAAAAAAGGTCTAAAATCTGAATGGGAAAAGACCAAACTGCAAAGAGAACATGATCGGATGATTGAAAACAGTTTGGAATAAAAGAATTGCATAAAGGCTTGACAATATAATGAAAATGATATATACTATATATATCAAATGAAATACGAGAAAGGAGAACGCTATGAAAACAATAATATTCTTAAATAACAAAGGTGGCGTTGGCAAGACAGCATCGGTAACAACAATAGCACACATGATGGCAACTAAGTATAATAAAAAGGTGTTACTGATTGATCTGGACCCTCAGATGAACAGTACAACCATGTATAGCAGAGTTGATTTTGTAAAACTGTTTTATAATATCTACAAAGGAACCTGTGAGAAAATGGAAAAGTCGGTTGAGGACTTACTACTTAACAAAGTAGATGATATACACGAATGTATCCAGCATACAGTGTATGATAATTTAGATATTATTCCCAGTTATCTGACTCTGTCAGAAGCGGAAGAACTCATGAAAGCAGATGTTAAGACACCACAGCAGTTTCGACTTCAAAGATATTTAAGGGGTGTACAAGAAGAATATGACTACTGTATAATAGACAGTAGCCCATCGGTATCCATAATTAATGTAAACGGATTAGTGGCTGCGGATGAAATGTATGTGCCTCTTCGATGTGATGGCGGCAGCTTGCTGGGTGTGGCTATTATTATGAATTTATTTGAGGCGGTTTCGGAATACAATGCAAAATTAAAAATGGGCGGTATGTTCTTTACCCAGTGGAACGGAAGAAAGAATGTATCAAAGAGCGTATATGAGTTGTTAAGTGAAATGTTTGCTGAATACATTTTGCCGGTAAGTATTAGTACCTCTAAGAATCTTGAGGAAAGCAGTTTGGTACAGATACCATTGCTTGCATATGATAAGGGGAAAAATAAATGTAAGGCAACGCAAGATTACCTGGCACTGACAGAGTATATTTTGAAGAAAGGGTGATTCTGGATGGTTATGATGAAAATGATGTATATTATAAGACCCATGAGCGTAATTGGCTGGGTATTGATTTGCATTTCTACTCTATTGCTTATACTGTCTCATATAAAAACTAAAAAAAAGTGGCGAGACATGTTGTTTAAGTGGTCGGCGGTGGCGGCGGTTCTGGGAGGTAGTATGTTAATTGAAATATTGGCTTTGGTATGTGTTAATAGGACAGTGTCAAGAGCTGCCGTAATGCTAATTAGAAGAGATGATATATTTATTTTGGTTGATATAATACTATTTTTGGGCTGGGTGGAATTTTGGCTATTTTACGTTCATGAAAAATTTGATTAGGGGTCAGAAATGACCCCCAGAATAGAAAGTGAGGAAAAACTATGGCAGGAAAATTTAAGATGCCCTCAATAAAGGATGTAGAGCAGGAAGAAAATAAGGATGTAGTAGTAAAAGAAAAATTTAAAGTTGGAGCCGGATTATTAAGTGATATATCGAAAGGTGCAGTAGTGATGGATGTGGTAAATATTCCACGTGATCAGATACAAAAGAATCCTAACAACCACTACAGTATATCCGGTATTGAATCATTAGCAGAATCCATTAAACAATATGGATTGCTTCAACCAGTGCACGTAATGGAAACAGAAACAGGATATCGACTGCTGGGAGGCGAAAGGCGATTAACGGCAATCGATAAGCTGATTGCGGATGCCGGTGTTCCAGACTGGACAGAAGATACTTTGATTCCATGTGTGATAAAAGGGGCAGAGGATGTTAAACTTGATTTAAGTCCGGAGAATAAGGAGAGATATGCTATTATTACAAGCAACCGGGAGCAGCGAGCTTATACTGACGGTGACCGTTATATGGAGATTCAGGAGTGGAAAAAAATTATTGAAGAACTCCGCTCGAAGGGAATTGAATATATTAACGGAGTCGATAACGAAGGAAATGAAAAGCAGGTTGGTATTAAGGGAGAAAAAACCAGAGATATTTTAGCACAGACAACCGGAATGAGCCGTGGACAGATTAATAACTATGAGGCGGTACATAACAGTGGAAGTGAAAAGTTGAAGGATGCGTTACTGCAGGGGAAAATATCCGTGTCTGCCGCTGCAAAAGCGGCAAAAGAACTTTCTGACAAAGAACAGGACAGCATTGCTGAAGCTGCGGAACAAGGAGAAAAAGTTACTCCGGCAGATATTTCAACTCAGGCAAACAAAGAGTTTATTCTTACCCAGTCGGAGTTTAAGAAAGACATAAAAAATATCCTTTCTGTAATAAAAGAAAAAGAAATTACACTTGACGGACAGGACCAAGAAAAGTATCATTTTCATATCCGGCAGTTGGAAAAACTGATAGGGGGTCAGAAATGACCCCTAAGGGAATGGAGGGATAAACTATGAGTGGTAAGAAGAAATATTTCACATCTTATCTATCAAAAGATGTGGCGGAACTTGCAAAGTACCTGACGGAAAGAGAAGAGATAACAAAGGTGGTTTTTGTTCGACGGGCAATTCGTACTTTCCTTTCTGGCAATCATCACATTGATGATAGATTAAGAATTACGGAAAAGAATCATCCGGATTATGTAGTACGTGGAAGTTTGTATTCTGTCTATCTCGATGAGGAACAAAAGGAACAGTTGAAACAAGTAGCGGCAGAGCAGGGCTGCACATTATCGCAGGTGTTTTTTCAGTTGATGATGGATTATTGTATTCGACTAGTTAGCGAAGATAGTAGTGGTATAACAATTCGAGAGAATTAATAGATGTGGAGGGATTGATATGAGGAAAACAGTAGGGAAATTATTAGCAGTGACTTTTGTAATGCTGGGGGCAATTGTTTTAGCTTCACCGGTGGAAGTTTTGGCAAAAAAGAAAGTGAAAACAGAAAAGGTTACTATCATTAAGGGTAGAAACCAGTGTTTTACTTTCCGAAAACTTAAGTTAAAAAAGATTAAGGTTAAATATAGCAAAAAGAAGATAGCAAAGGCGAAACTGAAGAAAGATGTCAATTTGGGTGCTTATATACAGATTGATGGAAAAAAACTGGGGCAAACCACAGTTACCGTTAAGGCTTATTTGGCTAACAAAAAACGCAAGACTTTTAAGTACAAGGTCAAGGTTACTAATTATCTGCAGATAGCAAACAGTAAAGCTGCTAAGAAGAAAGCAAAGAAGGCTTTTGCTCTGCAGAACAAATATCGGAAACAGGCTGGAGCGAAAACACTTGAATGGTCGGATGAAATGTATGCATATGGTTTGTACCGATTGAAAACAAGTGGGTTTGATTCACATAAAAATAAAAAGCGCGATTGCAGTGCATATTTTGGTGATTTGGCGTCTATTATGTATGTTGAAAAAGATTGCCATTGGATGAATGAAAATTTAGCGTCCTATTTTAATTTAACATCTGCTGTGAAAGCGTGGAAAAACAGCCCAGGACACTACCGAACCATGATTGAAGATGGCTGGAAGTGTGGTGCAATCGTCCAATATAATGACATTCAGATAGCAGTATTTTCAGCTTCAACTGCTAATGAAATGAAAGAATGGAGAAATTACAAAAGTAAATACGCAAAAGTTGTGATCAAAAGACAAAATGCTCTTACAGGTGCTTTTTTATCAGGTTCTGAAATCAGCATATATGATAAAGCAGACAAGTGGAATACAATGAGAACATGTTCCATCATGAAAGCAAGTGGTTTAGTGCTTTATGTGAAAGCCGGAAGAGATTACGGTATCTTTGAAAGCATGGTGCCAAATGGAAGCCAAAAGGCGCAGAGAGTTAGTTTTACTGCAATACCATTAACAGATGGTATTAACGAAATCATTTTAAAATAAGGATACAAAATACATAGAGACGAGGAAATAAACCTCGTCTCTAGTTACATAAAAGGGTGATGATATGGGGAAGTACAAGAATTTAAATTGGAATAACCGATTGCAAATTGAAGCCTTATGGAAGGCAAAGCATACAGTAAAAGAGATAGCTGAACAGATAGGAGTACATCAGAGTACCATATACCGGGAACTAAAAAGGGGAAAGACAGTAAAGAGAAATAGCAGTGATTGGTCTGAGCGTACAATATATAGTCCGGATTTGGCACAAAACAGGGCAGAGGAAAAACAAAAAGAAAAAGGACGTCCTTTAAAAGTGGGGAATGATTGGAAGTTTGTTCACTTCGTGGAAGATATGATAATTCAAAAAAGATATTCTCCAGCAGCTATTTTAGCAGTTATAAAAAAAGAAAATCTTAAATTTGATACCCAGATATGCTTAACCACATTATATAATTACATAAAAAATGATTTGTTTTTGGGAGTGACAATGGCGGACTGCCCTTATCATAAATCTAGAAAAAAACAGAAAAGGCAAAGAGTTCAAAAGAGAAGGAATGTGGGAACCAGTATAGAACTGCGCCCGAAAGAAATACAAGGCAGAGACGAGGTAGGACATTGGGAGATGGATACGGTAGTAGGTGCACAGGGAAAATCAAAACAATCATTTCTTGTGCTGACGGAAAGAAAGACGCGTTATGAAATTGTTGAGGTTTTGAAGGAACATACTGCTGCAGAAGTAGTCAGGATTCTTGATAAGCTGGAGCGGAAATATACAGAGAAAGGTTTCCGCCGGTTATTTAAAACAATAACTGTTGATAATGGAACAGAGTTTTCTGATTTTGACGGCTTAAAACGCTCTAGGAGAAATAAAAAAGATAGAACACAAGTATTTTATTGTCATGCATATTCAAGTTGGGAGCGAGGCTCGAATGAAAACAATAATAAACTGATACGTCGCTGGCATCCAAAAGGTACAGTTTTAGATGATGTTAGAACAGCAGATATTAAAAAGATTCAGGAATGGATGAATAATTATCCTAGAATGATGTTTGATGGAGAAAGTGCTTTAGAAAGGATTCGCGGAGAACCAGAAGCGGTACTCCTACATTAGATATGGGAGCGGATATTTGAAAAAAGACTGCCAGCCAGACAGTCTTTTTATGCTGTAATATTTTAAATGAGATAGGGATGTTTTGACTGCGGATTACTTGGTGAAAAAAGTAGAAATTAAATTTGCAATACTACTTGACATTTGCATAACGATAAGGAATGAAAAAAACTTCTTGACATGCAGGCAGTTATTCAGTATAATAGCACTTGTGTTTAAGAAGTGCGCGAGTGGCTCAGTTGGTAGAGCACAACCTTGCCAAGGTTGGGGCCGCGGGTTCGAGTCCCGTCTCGCGCTTTCATATAAAAAAGAGTGACTCCCAAAAGGAGCCACGCTTTTTTTTTCTTCGAGCCCCGCCGTGGACTCGAAGTTCGAGGCCTTGGCTAATTATATAAGCAAAAAAGGAAGTTCAATTCGAGAGAGACTATAACGCAAAGCGTTATCCTGTCTCGATTCGATTGAACTTCCTTTTTTTTGTGAAAATTCCACAGAAAATAGTTGAACTCTACGTAAAAAGTGTGTATAATGTAACTATATCATGTGTATAAATTACACATAGAATGAGGATTGGAGGGCTGATAGATGAAAAAACGGGTCAATATTACGTTAGAAGATAAAGTGATTCAGAGAATTGACCAGTACGCAGATGAGCATTATACCAGCCGTTCCGGTGCAATTACGATGTTGATTGTGGAGGCTACGGAGGAGCCAAAACAAAAGAAATAATGGGATACTTTGGGTTAATTGTTTAGAAAAACGGAGGATATTGTGAAAGTTACGATGGATTACGTGGTGGGAAATACCGCCATACAAATTGTGAATACGGGGAAAAAAGTAAAAATTGTTGACGTGGAAAAACAGAAGAAGAAAAGAAAGTTTATTAAACAGTGGATTATTGCAAGTGCAGCATCCCTTGTTTTGATTCTAAGTTGTTTCCAAATTGTTCGTATGGAAAATCAGGAAGTGCTTTTGAATAAACAAGTGTATAAACTGGCGTCTCAGATTGATGTATTAGAAAAAGAAAATTTAGCACTGAAAAAGCAGGAAGCAGACGTGACAATTTCATATGATGATTTGTTTGCGCGTGCAAAGTCGTTAGGTATGAAATTTCCTACGAATTGTCAGGTTCAGACCTACACGGTAGAGAAGAGTACAGCAGTGCGTTTATATGGTGAAAAAAACCATAAATTGGGTAAATAAAAATTTTTTTGAAAAATTTAAAAATAATGCTTGCATTCCGAAAAGGATTCATGTATAATATCGCTTGTGGTTGTGATTGGGCTATCGCCAAATGGTAAGGCACTGGACTCTGACTCCAGCATTTCAAGGTTCGAATCCTTGTAGCCCAGCTTGAAGAGCTCTGATACATATGTGTCAGAGCTCATTTGTTGTATATCGATTGAAAATCAGCGGATGGATAGCATATCCATGACAGAATGGAGGATTTTATGAGTGATTCACAGAGACAGGAAATCGAGAAAAGACGTACTTTTGCGATTATTTCCCACCCGGATGCCGGAAAGACGACATTGACGGAGAAATTTCTTTTATATGGAGGAGCAATTAATCTAGCTGGTTCGGTAAAAGGAAGAAAAGCGGCGAAACATGCGGTTTCTGACTGGATGGAAATCGAAAAGGAAAGAGGTATTTCGGTAACAAGTTCGGTTCTGCAGTTTAATTATGATGGTTTTTGCATCAATATTCTGGATACACCGGGACATCAGGATTTCTCGGAAGATACTTACCGTACGTTGATGGCAGCAGATTCAGCCGTGATGGTAATTGACGGCTCTAAAGGTGTTGAGGCACAGACGATTAAGTTATTTAAGGTTTGTGTCATGCGCGGGATTCCAATTTTTACGTTTATTAACAAGATGGACCGTGAGGCGATGGATCCGTTTGAATTGATTGACCAGATTGAGAATGTGCTTGGTATCCGCACTTGTCCGGTGAACTGGCCGATTGGTTCCGGAAAGAACTTTAAAGGTGTGTATGACCGTAACACAAAGACCATTTCCCGATTTATTGCGGGGGACAATGGACATAAAGTAGAGATGGTAGAGGCAAGCCTTGGGGATGCCGGTTTGGATGATTTGATTACGAAAGAATATCACGATATTTTAGTTGACGAAATCGAATTGCTGGATGGAGCAAGCGATGCCTTTGATTTGGAAAAGGTTCGTGCCGGACAGCTTTCACCGGTATTTTTTGGCTCGGCACTGACAAACTTTGGTGTAGAAACCTTTTTGCAGCATTTCCTAGATATGACAACATCTCCGCTGCCTCGTACATCCGGTGGCGAGGTGGTAGACCCATTCTCGGATGAATTTTCGGCATTTGTATTTAAGATTCAGGCAAATATGAATAAGGCCCATCGTGACCGAATTGCTTTTATGCGTATCTGCTCCGGTAAGTTTGAGGCAGGCATGGAAGTTATGCATGTGCAGGGTGGCAAAAAGATTCGTCTTGCACAGCCACAGCAGATGATGGCACAAGAGAGAAAACATGTCGAGGAGGCATATGCCGGTGATATTATCGGCGTTTTTGACCCGGGTATTTTCTCGATTGGAGATACATTGTATAAAGGAAAAACGCCGGTTCGCTTTGAAGGAATCCCAACATTTGCACCGGAGCATTTTGCAAGAGTCCGTCAGGTGGATACGATGAAGCGTAAACAGTTTATGAAAGGAATTTCACAGATTGCACAGGAAGGTGCGATTCAGATTTTTCAGGAATTTAATACCGGCATGGAAGAGATTATTGTGGGTGTTGTAGGCGTCCTGCAGTTTGAGGTGCTTCAGTACCGTTTGGAAAATGAGTATAATGTAGAAATCCGTATGGAGCAGCTTCCGTATGAGCATGTACGCTGGATTGAAAATAAGGATATCGATGTAGCGGCACTTTCGGTTACGTCCGATACAAAGAAGGTAAAAGATCTGCATGACAGACCACTTCTTTTGTTTACCCATCCGTGGAGTGTTCAGACGGCGCTTGACCGAAATGAAGGGTTACAGTTAAGTGAATTTGGTGCGACAGAAGAATAGAATAAAAAAGGCGTTGGAATCATAGTTGATCTCGAACGCCTTTTTCTATATTACTTATCAATTGTATTTATTGGAAAAGATTTAAGTCAATGGCATTTGCCATCACCTGATAGCCGTTATAAGGATGGATGCCATCGTCTTTGTTTGTATATTTGGCTAATAAATTTTGCGGATTTGCCGGATCGGCAACAGCATTTTCAAAATCAATGATGCCATCTACGCCAGACTCGGATGAACGCATCCACTGATTAATCAGTTGTCTTACTTTTTCTGAATTTTCACTATAAAAACTGCTTGTGCCAAAAGGAAGGATTGGTGCACCATAAACTTTGATGTTGTTTTTGTGACAAGTTTCAATCATCTTTTGATATTCCGGCAAAAGCAAATTGTATTTGTCCGTATTTTGAAGCTTATCCAAATCATTGACGCCAAATAAAATTATACAGTAAGCAACACCGTCGTGTTCTAATAAATCACGGTTGAATCGGTCTTTTCCTGCATCCGTTGGGTATGAGCCAAGGATGGAATTTGAACCAATTCCCTCGTTTATAACAGATACATTTTCGGTTCCTTTATTTGCTTTTAACCGTTTGGCAAAGTAATCTCCCCAGCGAGTGTAGGAATCTGGTTTTTTGCCCAAGTAGGTGGCATCGGTGCCATAGCCATCGGTAATGGAATCACCAAAACAGACAACCGCTTTACTTCCATTTGCAGAGAGAAGAGATGCGTCTGCTAAAAAGAACCAGCTGGTTGTTTTCTTATAATTACTAAAAGTATTGGCTGAAACTTGATTACCGGAGACCTGGTAGGTTGTAGCACGGGCACCGCGGTGTCCGGTAATGTTTGTGGTCGGCGTTTCACCAAAAAAAGTGGAAATGGCTACATTTTCCAGTGCTTGTACCGGGAAATCAATAGCGTCAGTTTGAATAACTTTTCCTTTTGGAATAATAAAATTTTCTTTTCCTTCGAATGTTACGGTGGCATCTGTATCGGTGTTGATTTCAGGATTCGATGCCTTCACCTGCTTCGCTATGTGCATTGATTTAATCGTGACATCCCTTCCGCCATATTGGTTGCTTAAGCGAAAACGGATTTTACTTCCGGTTGTAGTTACTTTAATAATCTGCCTTACCGTGGAATCTTCTAAAGTAATTTGAGGCATTGCATTGGATGTAACATCGCATTTTTCTTCTGCTGTACCCCAGGTGGTAACCCATGTCGGAGTAGGAGTGGCGGTTGGCTCTGGAGTCGGTGTTATAGCGGGAGAACTATTAGGCGCCTGCGAAGGCGAAGCCGTACTGGATGGGACAGCCGCATTTTTTTGTGGTGTAGCTTTTTTTGCAGCAAGAACTGTGATGCGGCAGGTAAGTTTACGGATTTTTTTTCCCTGTTTGTAACGTGCAAGAAGTGTTGTCTTTCCCTTTTTTACTCCTTGAATAACAGCATATGGTTTTCCGGTTTTCTTTTGCTTTACAATTTTTGCAACTTTTTTGTTCCCTAATTTCCATGTAACTTTTGTTTTCTTTGCAATTTTTTTGATTGAAACCTTTGCTTTCTTTCCGGTATAAACCGAAACTTTTGTTTTGCTAAGTGCTGGCTTTTTTGCTGCATTAGCGGTAGTACCCGGAACTGTTTGTGACAGAGTGCTCATAAAAAGAGCCGTCAACAACAGAGGGGTGTAAATTTTTCGCTTCATAAGTGCGATACCTCCATTTTTTTTCTTCATTGTACAATACCAAAAAAGAATGTCAACGGCTCAGAGAACAATGCACCAATATATTCAATATTTATGCCATTTTATGCAAATATACCGGTATTATTTAATATTTAATTTTTTTGCTGTAATTAGGTAAGTCAGTAAATAGAAGATGACTCCCAAAGCTCCATACAGGAGGCAGAACAGCAAAAGGACAACATGGATGGAGTCAATCACATCAGGGAATATCAGGATAAATGGGATTGACAACAACGAAATCACAATCTGTAATCCCTGAGAAAGTCCAAGATAAGCACCAATGCTTAATGCAATGCGGTGCGTTTGTACTAATTGTCCAATCATGATGGAAAGATACATCATTAAAATTGAGAACGAGAGGCTGATTAACATAAAAATCCCCAGTAAAACCAGTGCACTAAAATCGCTCAAGTTAATTGTCTGCAAAACGAATCCAATGCCATGAATGATTTCTGACAGCGTAATTGGTGTAGCAATTAACACAACGATAAGCATAGAAATCAATGCAATTCCACAGGCGAGGATATACCACACAAAGGAAACCAGCCATTTGGCAAGTAAAAGCTGGCCTGTTTTGGCGGGAAGGGTAAATGTTAAATATGCTTCCTGGGAAGTCATGGTCTTATAAAAGCGTATGGCAATTAATACCTGAGTTACAATGAGCAGGCCAAACAGCAGCAGACAGTAACCTATGATGCCGCTTCCAAATACAAGAGAAAGAGCATCGGCTGTATTTTCATCATACGGTTGTGAGCCCAAAGACATCATCAAGCTGAAAATAGGTGTTAAAACAACGATGAATCCAAACATTGGAATAAATAAACGCATCGTATCTTTAAATTCGTGTTTAATTAATTTTTTTAGCATCGGAACACCTCCCGGAATAATGTATCGACCGACTTGCCCTGCTGTTCGCGGATATCATCTACGGATGACTGCAGGCGAATCTGGCCGTCCTGCAGGAAAATGACATCATCTAAAATGCTCTCAACATCAGAAATCAGATGTGTGGAAAGAAGCACAGAGGCATTTTCACTGTAGTTCGAAATAATCGTCTGTAATATGTAATCTCTGGTTGCCGGATCGACACCCCCGATAGGTTCATCCAGACAGTACAGATTTGCATTCCGGCTCATAGTCAGAATCAACTGGACTTTTTCCTGTGTTCCTTTCGACATGTGTTTTAAACGCATATTTTCGACGATGTCTAGGCGTTTTAACATTTCCTCAGCTTTGTTTTTGTCAAAATCTGCAAAAAAATCATCATAATAGGAAAATAAGTCTGATATTTTCATCCATTTAGGAAAAATTGTCTGGTCCGGCAGATAGGAAATGTGCTGCTTAGTAATAACGCCGGGACGTTCCCCTCCAATAAAAAGTTCGCCGGAACTTGGTGTGAGCAAACCGTTTATCAATTTCAAAAAAGTGGTTTTTCCGCTTCCGTTTGGACCTAAAAGACCAACTATTTTTCCGCATTCAATCGTTACATTTACATCTCGTAATGCCGGTTTAGGACCGAAATTTTTGCAGATGTGTTTTGATTCTAATAAAATCATAAATCCTCCTTCCTTTGCTTGCGCAGGCAGGCAATGCATTCTTCTTTTGAAAATCCTAATTTTGCAAGAGCCTGATAACAGTTTTCTACAATGCCGTCCGCTAATTCATCACGCATGGACCCAATCAGTGATTCATCACTTGTTACGGTTCGCCCATTTGTCCGGCTGCCAATCAAAAGCCCCTCCTGTTCAAGAGCTGCGAGTGCTTTCTGCATCGTATTTGGATTTACCGCAGCCTCAGTGGCAAGTTCTCTTACCGAGGGAAAACGCTCACCGGGGCGGTAGTGACCGGACAGAATCTGTAACTTAATCTGTTCTACCAATTGTATATATATGGGACGTTCCTTTGATAAATTCCAGGACATAGAAAACCTCCTTTCCATATATTAACTTAATAATTGTATCGCCGTATTAAGTGCGTAATACAATAATACAGCGGATGGATGAATATGTCAAGAGATGTTTGACATTTTGTGCTTCTGTTTTTTCTCGATAAATTATGAAGACACAAAAGTTGTACAAACAATCCCATAATTTTCAGAGAACTTACTTATTAGTTTTTGGTAAAGGAAAAGATTACGTCAAAGAAACAATGCCGTTTTTAGATTTCTAGTAAATTATTAAGAAGAGTTCGTGATTTGTGGGTACAAACACGTGGGTTTCGTGCATGCGTATTTGGCATGCCGATACCCCTACGCGTTTGTTTAGCGGAAGCGCCCACAAAATGCGAACTCTTCTTAATAATTTACAAAAATTAAAAACGCATCATTGTTCCTTTAACACAAACTCGACATTTTTCGTCCTTTACTTTTCTTTTTTTTAGTGATAGAATAAAAACACGAATGAATAAATTTAAGGAGGACATTACAAAAATGGCTAGAGCAAAACAATCCATGGATGGAAATACCGCTGCAGCACACGTGGCATATGCCTATACAGAAGTAGCTGGTATCTATCCTATTACACCTTCGAGCCCGATGGCTGATTCCGTTGATCAGTGGTCAGCAGCAGGACAGAAGAACATTTTTGGCAGCAAAGTAAAAGTTGTTGAGATGGAATCTGAGGCCGGCGCCGCTGGTACTGTACACGGTTCTCTTGCAACAGGAGCTTTGACAACGACATTTACGGCTTCTCAGGGTCTTCTTCTTATGATCCCGAATATGTATAAAATCGCTGGTGAGATGTTGCCAAGCGTATTCCACGTATCCGCACGTACGGTGTCTACACATGCTTTGAATATTTTTGGTGATCATAGTGATGTATATGCTTGTCGTCAGACTGGTTTCGCTATGCTTGCTGAGACAAACCCACAGGAAGTTATGGACTTGAGTCCGGTTGCTCATTTGGCAGCTTTGGAAGGAAAAGTTCCATTCATTAACTTCTTTGATGGTTTCCGTACTTCCCATGAGATTCAGAAGATTGAGAAATGGGATTACGAAGATTTGAAAGAAATGTGCCCAATGGATGCTGTTGAAGCATTCCGTAAACATGCATTGAATCCGGAGCACCCAACTGCACGTGGTTCTCACGAGAATGGAGACGTATTCTTCCAGCATCGTGAAGCATGTAATAAGGCTTATGATGCACTTCCTGCTGTTGTAGAGAAGTACATGAACAAAGTAAATGAAAAACTCGGAACCGATTACGGTTTGTTTAACTACTATGGTGCACCGGATGCTGACCGCGTAATCATCGCTATGGGATCCATCTGTGACGTAGCAGAAGAAGTAATTGATTACTTGACAGCAAAGGGCGAGAAAGTTGGTCTTGTAAAAGTTCGTTTGTATCGTCCATGGTCTCCGGAAGCAATTCTTAAGGTAATTCCTAAGACTGCTAAGAAGATTGCTGTACTTGACCGTACAAAAGAGCCTGGTGCTCTTGGTGATCCGTTGTATCTGGATGTTGCAGCTACTCTTCGTGAGGCAGGTTTGAATGATATCATTCTTACCGGCGGACGTTATGGTCTTGGTTCCAAAGATACACCACCATCATCTGTATTCGCTGTATACAAAGAACTGGAGAAAGACGATCCAAAACCTCGTTTCACAATCGGTATTGTGGATGACGTAACAAACTTGAGTCTTCCGGAAGTGAAACCGGCTCCAATTACTTCTGCACCGGGAACAAAAGAGTGCAAGTTCTGGGGACTTGGTGGAGATGGTACTGTAGGTGCTAACAAAAACTCAACAAAGATTATCGGTGACCACACAGATAAATTTATCCAGGCATACTTCCAGTATGACTCAAAGAAAACAGGTGGTGTAACAATTTCCCATCTTCGTTTTGGTGATAATCCGATTAAGAGTCCTTACTACATCAATCAGGCTGACTTCGTAGCATGTCATAACCCGGCTTATGTAACACAGGGTATGAAGATGGCTCAGGATGTAAAACCGGGCGGTGTATTCATGATTAACTGCCAGTGGTCTGATGAAGAACTCGGACATCACTTGAACGCTGAAGCTAAGAAATATATTGCAGACAACAACATTCAGCTTTACACAATCAACGCGATTGATAAAGCAATTGAAATTGGTATGGGTAAACGTACTAACACAATTTTGCAGTCTGCATTCTTCAAACTTGCTGATGTAATGCCAATTGATGATGCGATTAAGTTCATGAAAGAAGCAGCTAAGAAATCTTACTCCAAAAAAGGTGATGCTGTCGTAGAAATGAACTACAAAGCAATCGATTGTGGTGTTGACGCAATTCATAAAGTAGAAGTACCTGAATCTTGGAAGAATCCGGAAGCAGATGCTCCTGCAAAAGAGAAGACCGGACGTCCGGAAGTTGTTAAGATGGTAAATGACCTTCTTGAGCCAATTTCTAAGATGGATGGTGACAGCCTTCCAGTATCTGCATTCGCAGGTAACCCGGATGGTCAGTTTGAGACTGGTGCTTCCGCATATGAGAAACGTGGTACAGCCGTTATGGTTCCTGTATGGAATCCGGATACATGTATCCAGTGTAACAACTGTGCATTTGTATGTTCTCACGCTACAATTCGTCCATTCCTCCTTTCTGAGGATGAGGTGAAAGCAGCACCTTCAAACATCAAACTTGCTGATACAAAGCCAAAAGCCGGCGAATATAAATTTGCAATGAGCGTATCTCCTCTGGATTGTATGGGATGTGGCGAGTGTATTACCGTATGTCCGAAAGCTGCTGATGAAGCCATCAAGATGGTACCTCAGGAGTCTCAGGCAGACGAGCAGCCGGTATTTGATTACTTGGTAGCTAACGTTGGTAAGAAAGACAGCGGATTTGCTGATACAACTCCAAAGGGAAGCCAGTTCAACCAGCCACTTCTCGAGTTCTCCGGAAGTTGTGCAGGATGTGCTGAGACATCTTATGCAAGACTTGTTACACAGCTCTTTGGTGAGCATATGTACATTTCAAATGCAACAGGATGTTCTTCTATCTGGGGTAACCCGGCAGCAACATCACCATATACAGTAAACAAAGATTCCAAGAAGGGACCGGCTTGGTCTAACTCCCTGTTCGAGGATAACGCAGAGCATGGTCTTGGAATGCACATTGGACAGAAATATCTTCGTGACCAGGCAATTGAATTGGTAGAAGAGATTGCTGCTTCCGATAAAGCATCGGCTGAATTTAAAGCTGCTGCTGCTAAATTCATTGAGACAAAAGATAATACAAGAGAGAACTCACCTGCTGCAGAAGCATTGATTGCTGAACTTGAAAAAGCTGCAAATGCAGGATGTGAGAAATCCAAAGAAGTTCTTGCTAAGAAAGATTACCTCGCTAAGAAGTCCGTATGGATCTTCGGTGGTGACGGTTGGGCATATGATATCGGATTTGGTGGTCTGGATCATGTACTTGCATCCGGCGAGAACGTAAACGTAATGGTATTCGATACGGAGATGTACTCCAATACTGGTGGTCAGGCATCTAAAGCTTCCAATATCGGTGAAGTTTGTCAGTTTGCTGCTGCCGGTAAAGAGATTGGCAAGAAGAGCCTTGCTGAAATCGCTATGAGTTATGGCTATGTATATGTAGCACAGATTGCACTTGGTGCTAATCCTGCTCAGGCTGTAAAAGCAATTGCTGAGGCAGAAGCTTATAACGGACCATCCCTGATTATCGGTTATGCTCCATGTGAACTCCACGGTATCGCTAAGGGTGGTATGAACCACTGCCAGGATGAGATGAAGAAAGCTGTTAAGGCTGGATACTGGAATCTGTTCTCCTTCAACCCTGAGTTGAAAGCAGAAGGAAAGAATCCATTCACTCTGACATCCAAAGAGGGAGATGGTTCTTATCAGGACTTCTTGAACAACGAGGCTCGTTATACTCGTCTGATCAAGCCATTCCCAGAGCGTGCAGAAAGACTCTTCAAAGAGTCCGAAGAAGCAGCAAAAGCTCGTTTCGAGCATTTGCAGAAGCTTGTTGAGCTTTACAAATAAGAATTTGAAATTTTCTGTTTATCGAAAATTTTTGAAAAAGGGGACCATCTCAACAGATGGTCTCCTTTTTACATAAAAAGTATGATTCAAAAAAAAGGGGAAACAATAAAAAAGTGAAAAAGTGACACATTATTTTGATATATTAGGGGCTATCAAGGATTAACTGAAAGGACGAGAGAAAATGAAAAGAAAATGGAAATTATGGATGATAGCATTTGTAGTATTTGTTATGACAGATATAATGATGCAGAGCAATCGAGCAGAGGCAAAAAAAAGAACATTTACGGTGAGTTCCAAAACGATACCATGTAGTTCATCTTATCGGCAGAAACCGTATTATAATAAAAAAACAAAACAGTATTATATGATAAACTCCTATATGAGGCGTTTATCGACAACAGGCGGAACGCTGAAATTAAAAAAAGGAACATATAAAATTCCAGGTACAATTTATGTACCGTCCAATGTTAAAATTGTCTGTGCAAATGGTGTTAAAATCAAAAAAACAAAAGCAACAGGAACAAAGAAAGTAAAATCAACTAAATTTTTGTTCCAAATGATTTCAGAGGAAAAGGCATCGGGGAAACAAAATACAGGAAAATATGCGGCATCAAAAAATGCATCCATTCAGGGAAATGGGAAAGTGATTTTTGATATGGGAAATGTGAATGGAGCAACGGCGGTTTTTGTTGGTCATGCATCCGGTATTACTGTGAGTGGTGTGAGATTTCGAAACAAAAAAGGCGGCAGTTATATTTGGATTGAAGGTTCTAAAAATATTTCTGTCCGGCAATGTGTCTTTGAACGAAAAAAAGATGTGTCCGGTTTGAAAAATCGAATGGCTGTAAGGCTTGAAACAAGCAATCAGACAACATCGGATTTTTCTGGTAAATGGTACAAAAAAGACAATACTGTGAACAAAAAAGTAAAGATTGAGAACAATCAATTTCTGGGGGCGGATGTTGGCATCGGTACGACGAAATCGGTTGTATTAGAAAAAAATAAGCAAACAAAAGAATATTATCAGACAAGCATTACCATTGCAGCAAACACATTTACAAATACCAAAAAGGCTCCGATATATGCTGTCTTGTGGAAGAAGCCGACAATAAAAAAGAATGTAGTGAAAAGAAATGGGGCAGAGAAACGTGCCAGTGCGGGAATGCTTGGGTTTGGAGTAGAAGAACCATCCTTTACTGCAAATCAAATTAGCGGGTGTTCTTATGCTGTGAAATTTGATAGAGCAAAAAATAGTGGGAAAGGGAAAAAATTTCCTTCCGTTATGTCTGTGATAGGAGTAACTGCGGCGAATAAAATAGCGGCTACAAAAGTAGATGATTTGAGCCATTATTATGTGCCAAATGAAACGGCGAGAATTCTTTATTTTCGCAATAGAACGGAAAAAAATTTTACGATTACGACAGCTACAGAACCGTATCAGGAAAAATACACGGATGCCTCTGATTATACAAAGCGGAAAGTGTATTATACACTTATGTCTTATATGGAACAGCTTGAGTATGCCGGTGGTGGAACAATTACTGTCAAGGCCGGCAATTATGAGGTGACTAATAATATCTGTATTCCATCCAATGTGACGATACGGATGGAAAATGGGGTGACATTTACGAAAAAAGGAACGACAGCAACCGATATTTGTTATGCCAAATCTATTTTTACCATTGTGCCGCCATCAAAAGATGGTACGGTTAAGACAATTTCCGGTTACAATGGTTCACATGATGTGAAAATTATAGGAACGGGAATGGTTCGCATGAATTGTGCGAATGTGAAAAACTGTATGGCACTTGTTATGGGGCATGCAAGAAATATAACAATCGAGGGCATTACATTTCAAAACGAATATGGTTCGCATTTTATGGAATTAAATTCTTCTTGCAATGTAACGATTGAAAAGTGTACATTTGAAGGATTCAAGGTGTTGGATAAAAAAAGTTACAAGGAATGCATCAATGTGGATGGCACCGATTTGAATACTGACGGATTTAATTATGATTGGTCGGCTCATGATAAGACAATTTGTAAAAATATTTTAATACAGAACACTACCTTTAAAAATATTGGAACTGCGATTGGCAGTCATACGTATTCTGCGAACGGCCAGACACAGCTTTATCATGAAAATGTTAGAATTTTAAATAATACATTTGACGGTACCTATAATGCAGCAATTCGTGCATTAAATTGGAAAGATACCGTGATTTCAGGAAATTCATTTTTACGGCTTCAGGCATTAGAAGATGGCGTGTTAAATGCAAATGGAAATCAAACAAAATACGTGGCACTTCTTTTGCGAGGTGTGGTAAATCCAACGGTGACTGGAAATGTATTTGAGGATTGTAAGTATTACCCGATTCGTGTTGTGATGCGTGATTCAGCTACCGTTGACGGAGCTGTGAAAGCGGGATATGGTGACACGATATCTTCTGTCTCGGATGCAAATTGGAGTGCGATGCAGAAAAATACAGTAACAAACGTTGCGGAAAAATATCAAAAAATTGTTGTGCGCGAAAATAATGACCAGTCAGACTCAGATGCAGAGAAAAAAGCGTTTTTGCAGTAATTGACAAGCCGGCGGTGTTACGCTATAATTAAATGATGTTAAATTCGTAGGAGGTAAGACCATGGCTGAAACAAAGAAAAACATTTTGACGTATGAAGGTTTGAAAGCGTTAGAGGACGAACTTCATGAATTGAAGGTAAATCGTCGGCGTGAGGTTGCTCAGAAAATCAAAGAAGCACGTGAGCAGGGTGACTTGTCCGAGAACGCAGAATATGATGCAGCAAAAGAAGAACAGCGCGACATCGAGCTTCGTATTGAAGAGATTGATAAAATTTTGAAAAATGCAGAGGTTGTTGATGACAATGACGGCGATTCGAGCGTAATCAATGTTGGCTGTACAGTAACCATCAAAGATTTGGAATTTAATGAAGAAATGGAATATAAAATTGTGGGTTCCACTGAGGCAGATAGTTTGAAAGGTAAAATTTCAAATGAGTCACCGGTTGGTAAAGCTTTGATTGGCGCACAGAAAGGTGAGACAGTAGAGGTAGAGACACCTGCTGGTATCATTAAGTACGAAATTTTGGATTTCCGTAAGAACTAGAAGAAATAGAGAAGTGAGGATTAAAAAGTGGCAGAAGATATTAATCAGTTGTTAAAAGTTAGAAGAGAGAAATTGCAGAATCTTCAGGAGGCGGGAAAAGATCCTTTCAAAATCACAAAATGTGATGTAACCCATCACTCCATGGAGATTAAAAATAACTATGATGAATTAGAAGGAAAGACCGTGACAATTGCAGGACGTATGATGTTTAAGCGAGTTATGGGAAAAGCTTCTTTCTGTAATACAAGAGATTTGCAGGGGGACATTCAGGCTTATGTAGCAAGAGACAACATTGGCGAGGATTCTTACAAAGACTTCAAAAAGTATGATGTAGGTGACCTCCTTTGCATTACCGGTGAAGTTTTCAAAACAAAAACCGGAGAAATTTCGATTCATGCATCGAATGTCACACTGCTGTCAAAGAGTTTGCAGATTCTTCCTGAGAAATTCCATGGTTTGACGGATACCGATATGCGTTATCGTCAGCGTTATGTGGATTTGATTATGAATGCTGAGGTAAAGGATACATTTATCAAGCGTTCACGTATTATCAGTACGATCCGTAAATATTTGGATGGCGAAGGATTTATGGAAGTGGAGACCCCGATGCTTGTGGCTAATGCCGGTGGTGCAGCTGCACGTCCGTTTGAGACCCATTTTAATGCATTAGATGAGGATTTTAAACTTCGTATTTCCCTTGAATTATATTTGAAACGCCTGATTGTCGGCGGAATGGAAAAGGTTTATGAGATTGGCCGTGTATTCCGTAACGAGGGACTTGACACTAGACATAACCCGGAATTTACTTTGATGGAATTGTATCAGGCATACACCGATTACCACGGCATGATGGATTTGACAGAAAATCTGTACCGCTATGTGGCACAGGAAGTTCTGGGCACAACAAAGATTACTTATAACGGAATTGAGATGGACCTTGGCAAGCCGTTTGAGCGCTTGACGATGGTGGATGCCGTTAAGAAATACGCAGACGTTGATTTCAACGAGATTTCCACATTGGAAGAAGCACAGGCAATTGCTAAAGAAAAAGGCATTGAATTTGAGCAACATCATAAAAAAGGTGATATCTTGAATCTCTTCTTCGAAGAGTTTGTTGAGGAGCATTTGATTCAGCCAACCTTTATCATGGATCATCCGATTGAGATTTCTCCATTGACAAAGAAAAAGCCGGATAATCCGGATTATGTAGAGCGTTTTGAGTTCTTCATGAATGGCTGGGAGATGGCAAATGCGTACTCCGAGTTAAATGATCCGATTGACCAGCGCGAGCGTTTCAAAGCACAGGAAGAACTTCTTGCACTTGGTGATGAGGAAGCAAATACAACAGACGAAGATTTCTTGAACGCACTTGAAATCGGCATGCCGCCAACCGGAGGAATCGGTTTTGGTATTGACCGTATGTGTATGTTGCTTACGGACAGCGCAGCGATTCGTGATGTGCTGTTGTTCCCGACAATGAAGAGCTTGGATAAATAAACCTAGTGTTTATGCGGGGTTGAGGCATTTGAGTACGTCAAAGGACGCA